>Ga0302155_10000389_pt1 | contig 36147 bp, 36 predicted proteins | sample I_Bog_N3_1_FD_193508 | JGI IMG/M metagenome (GOLD analysis project Ga0302155, IMG submission 193508) | Peat permafrost microbial communities from Stordalen Mire near Abisko, Sweden - I_Bog_N3_1 | ecosystem: Environmental > Terrestrial > Soil > Wetlands > Peat | place: Sweden: Abisko, Stordalen...
CGCGATGTTCTGCAACATCTTGAAACCGGCATCCTGGTCGCTGACCACGGTCACGCGCCCACCGCCACGCGCCTGCGGCTTGCCGCTCCACAATTGCGTGACGACCCAGTCGCCCAGCAAATCCTGAGTCAGCTCAGCCACGAAAAGCGGCGCCGCACCGGTGGCGTCGGTGGCGAACTGAAGGCGCATCGGGCCGGTGACGGGCAGCATGTGGGTGACGTTGTCAGCAGAATCGATCATGGCGCAGAGGAGAAAGCAATAAAAGACATCATAAATAAAACTATCGTCATCTTTGACATCACGACAGATTGGGCGCCAGCCAGCGCTCCACATCTTCTTTCGCAACTCCGCGGCGCTGCGCCATATCGACGACCTGATCATCGCCGATCTTGCCGACCACGAAATACTTCGATTCCGGATGCGCAAAATAGAAGCCGGACACCGATGCTCCCGGGAACATGGCGTAAGACTCGGTCACGCTCATGCCGATTTCATCGCATTGCATGACCTTGAAGGCATCTTCCTTGACAGTGTGTTCCGGGCAAGCCGGGTAACCTGCAGCGGGACGAATGCCGACGTACTCTTCCTTGATCAGTTGCGCCGCGCTCAAAGACTCTTGCGACACATAGCCCCACAAATCGGTGCGCACGCGCTCATGCAGATATTCCGCAAACGCTTCGGCCAGACGATCTGCCAGAGCCTTGAGCATGATCGAAGAATAATCGTCGAGAGCATCTTCAAATCGTTTTTCGTATTTCTCAATACCCAGGCCAGAGGTCACCGCAAACATGCCGATATAGTCGGCGATGCCAGACTCCTTGGGCGCGATGAAGTCGGCCAGACATTGATTCGGACGGGCCACGCCATCAATGACTGGCTTGACGGTTTGCTGGCGCACGCCGTAATAGGTCAAGGCGACCTGAGTGCGGGTTTCATCAGTATAGATTTCGATATCGTCGTCGTTGACAGTATTGGCCGGCAACAAGGAGACCACCCCATTGGCGGTGAGCCAACGGCCATCAATGACTTTTTTGAGCAAGGCCTGCGCTTCGGCAAACACCTTGGTGGCCGCTTCGCCGACCACTTCATCACTAAGAATCGCTGGATAAGGCCCGGCCAGATCCCAGGTCTGGAAGAACGGCCCCCAGTCGATATATTTCGCCAGCGTCGCCAGATCGACATTCTTGAAGAGGCGACGGCCGATGAACTTCGGTTTGACCGGCGCAAATTGCAACTGCATCTTGTTATCGCGTGCCGCCGCCAGCGTCAGCAACGGTACTGCCTTCTTGTTGGCGTGCTGTTCGCGGATGCGTTCGTAATCGCTGGCAATGTCAGCGATGTACTGATCCCGTTGTTCAGGCGTGAGCAAGGACTGCGCTACCGCAACAGCGCGCGAGGCATCCGGCACGTACACCACCGGACCATCGTAGTTGGGCGCAATCTTGACCGCCGTATGCGCACGTGAGGTAGTAGCGCCGCCGATCAGCAAAGGCATCTTGATGCTGCTGAAATAACTGTCGCGCTGCATTTCCTTGGCCACGTAGGCCATTTCTTCGAGCGAAGGTGTGATCAGTCCGGACAAGCCGATGATGTCGGCATTTTCTTCCTTGGCCTTGGCCAGGATTTGCGAACAGGGCACCATCACGCCCATGTTGACAACTTCGAAATTATTGCACTGCAGAACCACGGAAACAATGTTCTTGCCAATGTCATGCACGTCCCCCTTGACGGTGGCAATGACGATCTTGCCCTTGGGCTTGGAGACCACGCCGGTCTCCAGCTCAACAAGTCGCTTTTCTTCTTCAATGAACGGGATCAGATGCGCGACGGCCTGCTTCATCACGCGCGCCGACTTGACCACCTGCGGCAAGAACATTTTGCCCTGGCCGAACAGATCGCCGACGATATTCATACCGTCCATCAACGGGCCTTCGATGACGTGGATAGGGCGACCGCCGGTGTTGAGAAAATGCTGCCGCGCCTCTTCCGTATCTTCCACGATCCATTGTGTAATACCGTGCACCAGCGCATGCGCCAGGCGTCTTGCGAACGATTCGTTGCGCCACTCCAGGGTGACTTCTTCCTTCTTGTCGCCGGCTTTGAGCGTGGCAGCGATGTCGATCATGCGCTCGGTGGCATCGGGACGGCGGTTGAGCACCACGTCTTCGACCCGCTCGCGCAATTCGGCCGGCAAGTCGTCGTAGACGCCGATCATGCCGGCATTGACGATGCCCATGGTCATGCCGGCCTGTACCGCGTGATACAGAAATACGGTATGAATCGCCTCACGCGCCGGGTCATTGCCACGAAAACTGAAGCTGACATTGGAGACGCCGCCGCTGATCTTGGCATACGGCAGATTCTGATGGATCCAGCGCGTGGCTTCGATGAAGTCGACGGCGTAGTTGTTGTGCTCTTCGATGCCTGTTGCGACGGCGAAAATATTAGGATCGAAAATGATGTCTTCTGGCGGGAAGCCAACCTGATCGACCAACAGACGATAGGCGCGTTGGCAGATTTCCGTCTTGCGTGCAAAGGTATCAGCCTGCCCCACTTCATCGAAGGCCATGACGATCACCGCAGCGCCGTAACGGCGGCACAGGCGTGCTTCATGCAGGAATTTTTCTTCGCCTTCCTTCATCGAGATGGAGTTGACGATGGATTTTCCTTGCACGCATTTAAGGCCGGCTTCAATGACTGACCACTTGGACGAGTCGATCATGATAGGCACGCGTGCGATGTCCGGCTCGGACGCAATCAGATTGAGAAAACGCGTCATCGCAGCGACCGAATCGAGCATCGCTTCATCCATGTTGATGTCGATGATCTGGGCACCGTTTTCGACCTGCTGACGCGCCACCGCCAGCGCTTCATCGTATTGTTCGTTGAGAATCAGACGAGCGAAGGCTTTCGAGCCGGTGACATTGGTACGTTCGCCGACGTTGACATAGAGTGAATCGTCATTGATGACGAAGGGCTCCAGTCCCGACAGCAACATTTCATGCTTGCTCTCGGGCAGTTGACGCGGTGCGATACTGGCGACGGTGTCGGCAATCGCCTTGATGTGCGCCGGCGTGGTGCCGCAGCAGCCACCGGCAACGTTGACGAAACCGCTTTGGGCAAAATCCTTGAGTAGCGAGGAAGTGACGTCCGGCGTTTCATCAAAGCCAGTGTCGCTCATCGGATTGGGCAACCCTGCATTGGGGTAAATACACACGAAGGTGTCAGCGATCTTGGACAACTCTTCTGCGTAAGGGCGCATCAGCGCGGCGCCCAGCGCGCAATTGAGACCGACCGTCAAAGGGCGCGCATGACGGATCGAATGCCAGAATGCAGGAACAGTCTGTCCCGACAGAATACGACCGGACGCATCGGTGACGGTACCGGAAATCATGATTGGCAATTTCTTGCCGGATTCCTCGAAGAACACATCAATGGCGAACAAAGCCGCCTTGCAATTGAGGGTATCGAAAATGGTTTCCACCAGTAGCACATCAGCGCCGCCTTCCACCAGGGCGCGGGTCTGCTCCAGATACGACGCCACCAGTTGATCAAAGCTGACGTTGCGCGCCGCCGGGTCATTGACGTCGGGCGAAATCGAGGCCGTCTTGGGCGTCGGGCCAAGAGCGCCGGCGACGAAGCGCGGCTTGTCGGGCGTCGAATATTTGTCGCAGGCCGCGCGCGCCAGACGTGCCGATTGCACGTTCATCTCATAGACCAGATGGGCCATGTGATAGTCGTCCTGCGCCACGCCGGTGGCGCCGAAAGTATTGGTCTCGACCAGATCGGCACCAGCAGCCAGGTATTGCTCGTGAATTTCTTGAATGATGTGCGGCTGGGTCAGGCTCAACAACTCATTATTGCCCTTGACGAACAACTCCTTGCCCGGCACGCTGAAATCGGCAAAACGCGCGCTGCGATAGTCGCTTTCGGTCAGCTTGTACTGCTGAATCATGGTCCCCATGGCGCCATCGAGGATCAAGATGCGTTTGGCCATCAGGTCACGTAACAGCAATTCGGTTGGGCACAATTCGTTTGGCTTCATGGCGCGACTTTTTTGAATTTTTGGAATGGATTCGAGGTATGAAATAATGCAAAAACCCGGACATACAATGGCCCGGGTTCATCAAATCGTCAAAGTCTTGAAATTATACGTGAAACGCCTGCAAAACCCGTGACTGTCTGCACTTTAACCGCAGACTGAACAACCGATAACGCCGTCCAACCCTGCCCCCGACTTCGCCCCCATGACCATTCTGATCCTGACCGCACTGGCCTCTGAACTCCATGCCGCACACGTACCCGCTGGCGTGCGCGTGATCTATACCGGCGTTGGCAAGGTCAACGCCGCAGCCACAGCAACCGCTGCCATTTTGCAACATCAACCGCAATTGATCGTCAACTTCGGCACTGTCGGAAAAATCAATCCCACCGTACATGGCTTGCTGGAAATCGCCACCGTCATCCAGCGCGACATGCTAGCCATGCCGCTGGCAGCGCGTGGCGTGACGCCGCTGTCGGATGAACCGAGCAGCTATGCCAGCGGCTACGGTACGGCCCGTTGTGGCACCGGCGACAGTTTCGTCACCGCCAGCGACGACTGGCTGGTACAGCAGCAAGTCGATGTTGTTGATATGGAATTATTTGCCATCGCACACACCTGTCATCGCTATAGCGTGCCATGGAGGGCCTTCAAGTACATCACCGATGCTGCCGATGACAATGCCGCCGAGCATTGGAATGACAACGTCCATCGCGGTGCCGATTTGTTCTGGCAACAACTGGCGCAATTGCGCAGCAGCTAGATAGTGCCTAATGAAATGCGCCCTCAGTGAGCGAAAAACCTTTAAGAAATTCAGCGACCGGCAAACGCTTACCTCCCGGTTTTTGCAACTCTGTGACGTGCAGTACGCCGCTACCACAGGCAATCTGCACGCCACCTTGTGCGTTGGCAACCAGCACTGTACCAGGCGCGGCTGAGGTGGCAACATTGAGGGCCTGCGCCTGCCACAATTTGACCGTGACTTCGCCATACTGAGCACTGGCACCAGGAAATGGATTGAATGCGCGAATCTTGCGTGCCAACAACTCGGCCGGTTGCTTGAAATCCAGTGCCGCTTCTTCCTTGCCGACCTTGGCAGCATAGTTGGCACCGGAATCTGGTTGCGGCGTAGCGGGCAATTGCCCTTGCTCCAATTTTGCCAGCGCATCGACAATCATTTGTCCACCTAAAGCAGCCAGTTTGTCATGCAGGCTGGCCGTGGTGTCGACGACAGTAATCGGCAATGCTTGCGTGGCTAGCATAGGGCCGGTGTCGAGCCCCTCTTCCATTTGCATGATGGTGATGCCGGTTTCAGTGTCGCCGGCCTCAATGGCGCGATGAATTGGCGCCGCCCCACGCCAGCGTGGCAGCAGCGAAGCGTGGATGTTGATGCATCCCAATCGTGGAATGGCAAGCACACTCGGCGGCAAGATCAAGCCGTAAGCGGCGACGATCATGACGTCATGCGGCGTGCTGTGCAACAGCGCGTGGGCTGCGCTGGCCACTTCTGGGTACTTGCCGTCCAGACGTAGCGATACCGGCTGCGCAACCGGAGTGCCATGTGCCAGCGCACATTGTTTGACCGGCGAAGCCTGCAAATGCATGCCGCGTCCGGCCGGACGGTCCGGTTGGCTCAGCACCAGCGTGATGTCGTGACCGGCCTCATAGAGTGCATTGAGCGCCACGGCGGCGAATTCAGGAGTTCCGGCGTAAATGATTTTCATGGTGACGAAGAGAAAATTGAGAACAGAGAGAAACGATCAGTGGCTTCTCTTTTTATGCGGTGCCTTGGAAAAAGCCCAGTCATAAATTGCATTGGGCAAACAGCGTAAGAGCTTGGCGACTACACCCATTTGCCAGGGAATCACGCGATAACTGCTCCCTGCGGCGATCGTGGCAAGCGCACATCGGGCGAATTGCTCCACCGGCATCAGAAACGGCATACGGTAATGATTGACCTGCGTCATTGGCGTGTCAATATAGCCGGGCACAATGGTCACCACCTTGATGCCTGATGCACGCAACTCTACGCGCAGGGATTCGCAATAGCTGATCACGGCGGCCTTTGAGGCGCTATAGGCTTCCGCCCCTGGTAAGCCACGAATACCGGCCACGCTGGCAATGCCGACCAGGCGACACAGATCGGGACGTGCCTGCGCTCTCATGCTGGCCAGAAACGGCATGAAGGTCGCCACCGTGGCATTCACGTTGATGGCCATGATGCGTTCGAACACCGGCAAATCTTCAATATATTCGCTCAGCGTTCCCTGGGAAATGCCGGCAGCGGCAATCACCACGTCAACGCCGCCTTCAGTATCCATGAACCGCTCTGCCGCAGCGTGCAAGGCAGCATAATCGGTGACATCCAGGCAGTAGAGATGGTGTCGTTCAGGATGCTCCAGGCTGTTGCGGATTTGCTCCAACACATCGCGGCGTCTTGCCACCAAACCCAGGACTGCCCCCTGGCTGGCATACGCACGTGCCAGCGCCGCGCCGATGCCGCTGGATGCGCCGGTAATGAAAACACGTTGCATGGACTATCCTTTCAGGACTTGGTCGGCGCCATCAGACACCATGAAAGCAAAGCGGTCCGTCCTCTCGCGAGCGACGGACCGCCACAGAACATCTCGCAGTCAAGGCTTATTTTTTCTTGGCCGTTTTTTCTACCACGCCCGCCTTTTCAGCGACCAGTTGCGCCACCAGATGATCCATCACCTGCAAAGCTGCCGCCTGCTGCATGGACTCAGGTTGTCCGGCCATGGCGGTGCCGGCAATTGAAGGTGAAGTCAAGAAGCGACCATCAATGGCAATGGTTGGCACGCCGTCGATTTTGTAAGCCTCCTGCAACTGACTGGCGCGGCGCGTCTTGGTCTGAACGCCGAAAGAGTTGTACAAATCGAGGAATTTTTGTTTGTCTATGCCCTGCTTCTCGATGTAGGCCAGAATGGTCTTGTCGGTGTCAATGCGCTGATTATCCACATGGATGGCCTGGAAAATCTTGGGATTGAGTTCAGCCGTCTTGCCCATGGCTTCGAGCGCGTAGTACAGCTTCTGCTGCGGAATGAAGGAATCGCGAAAAGCCACCGGCACTTGTTTGAAGACAATCTTGTCGCCCTGTTTCTTGACCCATGCCGACAGCGACGGATCAAACGCGGCGCAATGCGGGCAGTTGTACCAGAAGAATTCAGTGACTTCGATTTTTTTTCCCGAATCAGTAGGCTGGGCTTGCTCGAGCGTGCGATAGTCGGTGCCGTTTTGGGGATTGGCAGGCGAGGCGCTGGCCGAAACAGCCAGCAAACTCAGGCTGATTGCAGCGAGAGCATAACGAAACATACGCATAGACTTAATCCTTTTTTTGTAAAAGCAAAGAGCGGGCGTCAAGACCATTTCATCAAGAAGCAGCCACAACACACCAGCCAGACGATAGAAATTATTTTGGTATCCGCACAACTGCAGCGTCGACGCCGTTATCTGACAGTTTGCTGCGCATGCGGTTCACGGTTTCGACCTGTCCAATCGGGCCGATACGCACGCGATACAGGCTGCCATTATCGGAAGGCCGTTCGCTCACCTTGGCCTCAAAACCCAACAAGGCCAGTTTGGCGCGCGCACTCTCGGCATCGGCTTGTTCGCGGAAAGCCCCGGTCTGCAGGAAGTAACTCCATTTGTCATCACCGGAAGCACTCTCCGCGGTGGCCGGCTTATCCTTGGCGGCATCGGCCGACTTGACGGGCGCCGCCGCTTGCGTCGGTGCTACTGCCTGTGCGGGCGCTGGTTTTTGAGACTCGGCGGAGGCCTTGCTCTGCGACTGATCAGCAGCGCTGTTGTCTGGCTCTTTCGATGCGCTGCTGTCTTTGTTGCCGTATAGCGGCTTGTTAGGGTCGCTCGCCTGTCCCGGTGACAACTCTGTGCGATCTTGCCTGGTCACCTTATTGACAAAAGGAATCGGCGACTTGGTGATCATCAGTGCCACCACTACCGCAATGCCGAGACCGACGATGAGGCCCAGGATCAGACCGAGGAAGGTGCCACCGGCCTGCTTGTGTAAATTGTGTCGTTTCACGTGTGTCTTCATCTGCAGTTTACATTCTTGACGGCGCGGACACGCCGATGAGCGCCAGACCATTGCGCAAGACCTGGCGGGTGGCGCTCATGAGCGCCAAGCGTGCCATTTTGGTGGCGACGTCATCGACCAGTACGCGCTCAGCATTGTAGTAGCTATGCAATTCGCCCGCCAGCTCACGCAAATAGAAAGCGACCTGATGCGGCGCCAGTTCTTGCATGGCATACGTGAGCGCTTCCGGATATTCGGCCAGCTTGGCCAACAGGCTGACTTCGCGCAGCGCCGTCAGCGGGCTCAAGTCTTGCACCTGATCCAATGTGGCATCGTCACCGCCCCATTGCGCCAGCACTGAGCAAATGCGCGCGTGAGCGTATTGCACGTAGTAGACGGGGTTTTCATCGTTACGCGTCAAGGCAACATCGACGTCGAACACGAATTCGCTGTCGGCCTTGCGCGAGATCAGGAAGAAGCGCACAGCGTCACGGCCGCGCGTCAGATCGACCGGTTCGCCTTCGACTGCTTCGCCATTGGACCATTCGATCAGGTCGCGCAGCGTGACGTAGGAACCGGCACGCTTGGAAATTTTCACTTCCTCGCCGTTCTTCATCACGGTAACCATCTTGTGCAGCACGTAGTCGGGATAGCCCTGTGGAATGCCGACACCGGCCGCTTGCAGGCCGGCGCGTACGCGCGCGATGGTGCCGTGGTGATCACTGCCCTGGACATTGATGACCTTGCCGAAACCACGCTGCCATTTGGTGATGTGATAGGCGACATCGGGCACAAAATAGGTATAGGTGCCGTCCGTCTTCTTCATGACGCGATCCTTGTCGTCGCCATAATCGGTACTGCGCAGCCACAGCGCACCATCCGCCTCGTAGGTCTTGCCGGCGGCGATCAGCGCCTCGACAGCGGCTGCCACCTTGCCTTCGGTGTAGAGCGAAGACTCCAGATAATAATTGTCGAACTTGACGCCGAAGGCCTGCAAATCGAGATCCTGTTCGCGGCGCAGATAGGCCACGGCAAAACGGCGGATCGATTCGATGTCTTCCACGTCACCACTGGCAGTGACGGGCTCGCCATCGCTGGCAGCAACAGTTTTACGGCCAAGGAAATCGACGGCGATGTCAGCGATGTAGTCACCGTTATAGGCCGACTCTGGCCACGCAGGATCACCCGGCTTGCAACCTTTGGCGCGCGCCTGTACGGAATTGGCCAAGGTTGCAATTTGCACACCGGCATCGTTGTAATAAAACTCGCGGGTCACCGCAAATCCCTGCGATTGCAGCAGTGCCGACATCGCATCGCCAAGCGCCCCCTGACGACCATGGCCGACATGCAGCGGACCAGTCGGATTGGCCGAAACGAACTCAACCAGTACTTTCTTGCCAGCGCCGGCATCACTCTTGCCGTAGTGCGCACCTTCAGCCATCACTGTCTTGACTACGGCTTGCTTGGCTGCCGCTGCCACACGCAGGTTGATGAAGCCGGGCCCGGCAATATCAGCCGAATCGATCAATTCGGCACGGCCGGGCTGGGCCATCACTGCGTCGACCAGTGCCTGCGCCAGTTCGCGCGGATTTTTCTTGAGCGGTTTGGCCAATTGCATGGCCAGATTGCAGGCAATGTCACCGTGCGTAGGGTCGCGCGGACGTTCCAGGGTGACGACGGGCGTCAACTCTGTGCCAGCAACTAGCGGAGCCAGGGCGGCTTGGAATAATTCGGTAATACGTTGTTTTTGTTGGGCAAGCATCGGGGGCAGAAAAATAGGCGGCTCGCAGCCGCACAGTGAACAAGGTAAACATGGCTTGAAAAGAAGCAGACCAGATTATACCGGCTTGCCGCCCACTCACGCTGCCTTGCATCCATCCCCGTTGCTGATTTCCGTTGTGAAGGCCGACTTCAGGTGCCCAATGGAGCCGTGGCGCCCTCTGCCTGTCGGCAAAGATGCAAAACACGCAACACCCGGCCCAAGGAGCGTCCTGCAAACATGCCGTAAATCAGCCCCAGTACGAGAGCCGGCAACATGGCCTGCAACGCCTCTGGATGCGTCGCCTGGGTAACAGCGACGCCGTATTTGACAGTAAAAATTCCTATCATCATCAATAACGGCGTCATACTGCCACGCAGCAACAGCAAACCATGAGGGCGCACCGTCACACTGCGTGCTGTCGACACCCAGGCCAGGGCAATCCCGGCCAGCATGGCCAGCGCAGCCATTCCCAATGCAAGCGGATTGCTGTGCACCAGACCGATGAGCCCATGCAGTGACAAAAACAGCATTAGCAGCGGCAACAGAATGACTTTTTTGAGCGGAACTTCACGGTCTTGCAGGGCAACTATGCCGCGATACAAGAACACAGCCAGTACCACCCAAACCCAGGTCGGTGTGTGCGAGATGATTTGTTCCAGCATGACGAGCTCCGCAATGAGAAAGAATGCCGCCATGATCTCCTTGCGCCATCGGCACTGCCACGGTTTTGCGACGAAACGCCGGATTCCGGGTGCCAACGACAAAGAGTAAGTCTCAAATATCGACCGGATCCACTTCCAGCGACCATTTGGCACGCGTCTTCATTTGCCGCAACAGCACTATCCAGTCCCCCAGGAAGGCCTGCAGCGCCGGTCGTGAGGTGCACTCAACGAGCAACTGGGCACGCTCGACATTGGCCACCCGTGTCATGGTCATCGGAATCGGATCGTTGACGGTGATGCCGGCATGTTCCAGGCATTGTGCCGCTTCTTGCAAAAATGCCAGGGCCGTCTCAATTTCACTGGCCTCTGCACGCAGCAAGGCCTGATACAAGAAGGGCGGTAACGCTGCCTGTTGGCGCTCTTCCAGCAATTGCGCGGCAAAACCATCATAGTCGTGGCGCGCCACTGCACCGTAGAGCGGATGATGCGGATAACGGCTTTGAATCAACACCTCGCTGGGACTGCCCCCCTCCTTCTGACCGGCGCGACCGGCGCGACCGGCGACTTGCATGAGTTGCGCGAACAGCCGCTCGCCAGCGCGATAGTCATGCGAAAACAAAGCCGTATCCGGATTCATCACCCCCACCAGAGTCAAGCGTTGGAAGTCATGGCCCTTAGCCACCATCTGGGTACCGATCAAAATATCCACCTCGCCCCGATGGACACTGTCGAAGGCGCTTTGCGCACTGCCCTTGAGGCGGGTTGAATCGGCATCGATACGCAGCACCCGGGCCTCTGGAAAGATCATCTGCAAGCCCTCTTCGACGCGCTGGGTACCGCGCCCGAGGGGTTGCAGATCGATATTGCCGCAAGTTGGACAGGCCTTGGGGATATACAGCTCCAGGCTGCAATGGTGACAGCGCAGACGCCGTTCCGGCTTGTGCAACACCATGTAGGAGGTGCAACGCATGCAGTTGCTGATCCAACCGCAGGCATCACAATTGAGCACCGGAGCATAGCCGCGCCGGTTCAGGAACAACAAGGATTGCTCGCCGCGTTCCAGACGCAGTTTCAGCGCCGCCACCAGCGTCGAGGTGAGTCCATCGTTAGGACGGTCACGCTCCATGTCGATCATGCGTACGGTGGGCAATACTGCATCGCGTACCGCGCGCTCGCGCAACTGTAGCTTGCGGTAACGACCGGATTGCGCATGCTGCCAGGTTTCCAGCGACGGTGTGGCCGAACCCAGTACCACCGGAATGCTCAACTGATGCGCGCGCCAGACTGCCAGATCGCGCGCCGAATAGCGCAGCCCTTCTTGCTGTTTGTAGGACGGATCATGTTCTTCGTCGATGACAATCAACTTCAGATGCGGCAGCGAGGCCAGAATAGCCAGGCGCGTACCCAGCACAATGCGGGCCTGGCCCTGATGTGCCGCCAGCCAGTTCAGCGTACGCTCGCCTTCGGCCAGGCCGCTGTGCAGGCTGACCACGTGCACGCCGGGAAAGCGCGCACGGATATTTGACTCAAGCTGTGGCGTCAGATTGATCTCAGGCACCAGCACCAGCACCTGAGCCACCTCGCCAGCGGCTTCACAGCGCGCCAGAATACGCGCCGCGGCCTGCAGATAGACTTCCGTCTTGCCGCTGCCGGTGACACCGTATAACAACAAAGGCGCAAAACCCTCGGCTGTGGCAATCGCCTGGGCCGCCTCTTGCTGCTCGGCCTTCAATTGCGGTGTATTGATGGCACTGCCATCGTGGCTGGCAGTAAGCTTGGCTATTTTCTTGACGGCCCGGTCCAACGCGGTGGCTGTCAGTGCGCGCAAGTTCTTCGGCAAACCAGGCAGCGCCACTTCGCCTAACGGGCGCTGGTAGTAATCGGCGGCAAAGGCGCACAGCGCCAACCACTGTGCTGACAGCGGCGGCAATTGACTGCGTACGGCAATGACGTCTTTAAGCTTGTCTGACGGAACTTCGGTCTGCCCGACCACGCCCACAATCAAACCTGCTACCTCACGACGACCAAACGGCACGATAGCCAATTGACCTATCTGCGGCAACACTTGTCCATCCGCGCCGAGCCAGCGGTAGTCGAAGCTCCTGTCAAGCGGGGCATCAAGGACGATCTGAAGTATGCGTTGTTCCACGAACTTAATGTGATTCCTTAAAAGATGACCTAACTAGCGGTTTCGTAACTACTTTTTAAGCTATCCACAAAAGCTGTGGATAACTTTGTGCATAACTCGCGCTTGACAGCGCCTTTCCCAGTCTGGATGCGGGTTTCAATAAATTGCACAATTCAAAAGCAAAATTTAAACCCATAAAAATCAATGACTTACAAATAGACATCTATGCACAAAAAATAAATTTCTAATTTTATTTTTGCTATTTACAAAAATAAAAATGTGCATAAGTCACTATTTGCCGCACCGAAAAGGACGCGATTGCGATCAGCGCACCAATTTCTCCCTGGCAATGTCTTTAGGCAATTGCTCGATAGACAGCCAGAGCAACTGGTTGTCAATTCAAGTAAAACTTGAAAAAAAGCGCTAAGTCGCGGTTTCGTAAGTGCTTTTTGAACTATCCACAAAGTCTGTGGATAACTTTGTGGGCAACTCCCCCTTGACAGCCCGGAAGCCCCCGTTTCATGCGGCTTCCAGTCATTTGCACAAAACCCACGCAGAAAATATTTATGTTTAAAATCAATGACTTAAAAACATAAGGCAGTTACCAAATTCTCGATATTGATATGATTTAATCTTGTCAAAAATCAGCCCCGGCTTTGTGCATAAGTAATTCCCGGAGAGTGAATATCTGCGTTCATCGGCATTGACTTTTGCCTGCATTTGGACTTTGCCGTCTTTTTTGGTGCTAGCAGCGCAACTCCCGGCTCAAGCGATGTACTGCCTCGACCAAGGTTGTGACGGCATCCGGTGGCGTAAATTGGGATATTCCGTGGCCCAAATTGAAAACGTGCCCAACACCGGTCTCGGGTTTGCCAAAAGAACGTAATAACTTGCCCACTTCGGCCTCGATCTGTTGCTTTCCAGCAAAGAGCACATTGGGATCGAGATTACCTTGCAGTGCGACCTTATGGCCGATGCGCTGACGTGCCTGCTGCAAATTGACGGTCCAGTCCAGGCCCACCGCATCGGCACCTATGTCGGCGATTTGCTCCAGCCACAAACCGCCACCTTTAGTAAATACAATGGCCGGAATCCGTACGCCATCCTTTTCACGCTTAAGGGCACGCATGACATCAGCCATATAGCGCAAGGAAAACTCTTGATAGACACCATCGGCCAGCGCGCCGCCCCAGGTGTCAAATATCATCACTGCCTGGGCACCGGCATCAATTTGCGCATTCAGATAGGCAGCAACAGCGGCGGCGTTAGTGCTGAGGATGTGATGCATCAAATCCGGCCGATCGTAGAGCATTGCTTTGACGATACGGAAATCATCGGAGCCGCCGCCTTCGACCATATAGCAGGCCAAGGTCCAGGGACTGCCGGAAAAGCCGATCAGCGGCACCCGTCCATCCAGTTCAGTGCGAATCTGGGTGACCGCATCAAAGACGTATTGCAAACTCTCGCGCGGTGGCACCTGCAAGGCCAGCACGGCTTGTTCATCACGCAAAGGTCGTTCGAACTTGGGCCCTTCGCCTTCGGCAAAGTACAAGCCCAGTCCCATGGCGTCCGGAACGGTGAGGATGTCGGAAAACAAAATCGCGGCATCCAGCGGGTAACGCTCCAGCGGCTGCAGCGTGACTTCGGTAGCAAAATCGGGATTCTTGGCCAGCCCCAGAAACGAGCCAGCGCGCGCGCGCGTAGCCCGATATTCGGGCAAGTAGCGGCCAGCCTGTCGCATCAGCCATAAAGGCGTGTAATCGGTGGGCTGGCGCAACAAGGCGCGCAGGAAGGTATCGTTCTTGAGTGGAGCAAATTGGGGCATGGCAGTCGTGCAATCAGGGCAAACGTGTTGGCCGCGTTGGCAAACCCCTATTATCGCATTCAAACATCCAGTTCCGGCATGACGGTTTCAGTTCAATAGCCTCCTCACCAGGATTGATGAGGCAGATACTGCGTGCTATCGTCGGTGCTCAATAAAAACCGGGAGAATCCAATGAAAAAACTGATGCTTGCACTGATCCTGCTATGGACCGCAGTACTCGGGCAGAACGCCCAGGCTGCCGACAGCCGCCTCGATGATATTTTCAAAAGCGGCAAATTACGGGTATGCATGACCGGCGATTACAAACCTTTTACTTTTTTGAGAACCAACAACACGTTTGAAGGCATGGATGTCGATCTGGCGCAATCGCTGGCATCTGCTCTGGGCGTTGAGGCCGTCATGGTCAAAACCACCTGGAGCAATTTGATGAGCGATTTTTTATCCAAGTGCGACATTGCCATGGGCGGTGTATCAGTGACTTATGAGCGCCTCAAGAAAGTCTCCTTTTCCACTGCACACATGGTCGACGGCAAGGCCGCCATTGCCCGCTGTGCTGATGTGGCCAAGTTCCAATCCCTGACAATGATCGACCAGCCCGGCACGCGCGCCATTGCCAACCCCGGCGGCACCAATGAACGTTTCGCCCGCACCAACCTCAAGCTGGCACAACTGATTATCTATCCCGACAACGTCACGATCTTTCAGCAGATCATGGAGGGCCGCGCCGACATAATGGTGACCGACGCCAGCGAGACCTTGTGGCAAGCCAAGCAACATCCTGAACTGTGTTCGATCAATCCGGACAAACCGCTGCTCTTTGCCGAGAAAGCTTTCATGCTGCCGCGCGCCGATGTCGCCTTCAAAGAATATGTGGATACCTGGATGCATACCTTGAAAGCGACTGGCGACTACGACCGCATCCTCAACCAATGGCTGCACTAAGCAGCATCAGCGTCCCTCTATTTCACCTTCAAGCCGGCCAACTCTGCTTTGGCCGGCGGATATGACAACTGCATCGCCTGCAGCGTTTCCAGAACGACGTTGGCAATGGCCAGATTGCGATGCGTCTTGGAATTGGCAGGGATGACGTACCACGGCGCATGATCCGTATCGGTAGCCGCAATGGCACGCGCATAGACCTCCTGGTAACGGCTCCAGCTTTCCCGTTCGGCGAGGTCCTGAGGATCGAATTTCCAATGCTTGTTCGGATCATCGATACGTTCTTGCAAACGCTGGCGTTGCGTATCTTTGGAAATGTGCAGAAAGAACTTGATGATGACGCTGCCGGTCTGGCTAAGCAAGCGTTCAAAATCCTTGATCTGCGCATAACGGCGCAGGCATTCAGCTTCGTCAATCCAATCGTGCACACGCGTAATCAACACGTCTTCATAATGGCTACGATTGAAAATAGCCAATTCACCCTGCCTGGGAACCTGCTGATGGATACGCCATAGATAGTCGTGTTGCTGCTCCAACTGGCTCGGTGCCTTGAAGCTGATGACACGAATACCTTCAGGATTGACATTACCGAACACGCCGGCAACTGTCCCATCTTTACCGCTGGTATCCATGCCTTGCAATACCACCAACACCTTGCGTTTGCTCTCGGCGTAGAGCATGGCTTGTTGTTCGGCTATCTGCAGCGCCAGTTCTTGCAACAGCAATTTATCGGCAAGCTTGTCACCGCTGGACAAGGGCTTAGCTGCGGCAGCCTCATCCTTGATCTGTATCTTACTGGGAGAGCGAAATTGTTCACGAAACTGCATGGGATGCTTTCTTCCTGCGTAAATAGTGGCCAAAGTGGCATTACAAAATGTCGTGATAGATGCCCATGGCGTGATCAACCTTGATGCATCTGTCCATGATGACCACCAGACCGGCGGCGCGAGCGTGTTCAGCCGCCGCTTCATGCACAATGCCCAACTGCATCCAGACACAGCCGGCACCAATGGCGATAGCCTCATCGACTATCGGCGGTATATCGCCTGATTTGCGAAAGCAATCAACAATATCGATCTGTTGACCGGTTCCAGCCAATGCCTGTTTCGCGGCAGTCAGACTGGCATGACAATATTCACTCAGGATTTCCTGACCTGCATACATGGGATTGACCGCAACGATTCGATAGCCTTGGCTTTGCATATACGCGCTTACATCGTAGCTAGGTCGCGTGGGGCGATTAGACAGACCGACTACAGCAATGACCGGCTTGGGCAATACCAGCATGGACGGATTAGCTTGCATGGTGTCTTTCTTTGCTATTGATTAGCATTCATCTGAACTCTAGCGCATCGGCAAAGCTGCTGCCTAAGTCCGATGAAATAGCACAGTGGAAAATGGCTATCAAATAAGCCAATAAAAAAGGCAGCCTAAGCTGCCTTTTTTCGATACCTGACCACTGCAAACGTGACGTCTGCCGTAGCTGGATCGCTTTAACGCTTTTGACGCAGACGATGAATTGCTGCCAATTGCGCCACAGCCGTCGCCAATTCAGCTTGAGCTGAAGCGTAATCGATGTCGGAATCGCGATTGACCAATGCTTCTTCTGCCAACTGCTTGGCAGCAGTGGCTTTGGCTTCATCAAGATCAGCGCCACGAATTGCCGTATCAGCCAGGACAGTCACAGCATCCGGTTGCACTTCCAGCAAACCGCCAGCGACGAAAACAAATTCCTCGTGTGCTTGTCCAGGTACCCTGATGCGAACGGCGCCTGGCTTGATGCGTGTGATCAAGGGAGTGTGACGAGGATAAATCCCCAACTCACCCGCTTCACCCGGCAACGCGACGAATTCCGCCTCGCCAGAGAAGATATATTCTTCAGCGGAGACCACGTCAACGTGAATAGTATTTGCCATATCGTTTCCTATCCGCTCAGCCACCCTGACCAGCACTCCAGTCAGGACAGCTGCGCGAGAATCCAGAGGATCTTAGTTGATCTTCTTGGCTTTTTCGATTGCTTCTTCGATCGTGCCAACCATGTAGAACGCTTGTTCCGGCAGGTGATCGAGTTCGCCGCTAGCGATCATCTTGAAGCCCTTGATCGTGTCTTTGAGCGAAACGTACTTACCTGGGGAACCGGTAAATACTTCAGCAACGTGGAACGGCTGCGACAGGAAACGTTGCATCTTACGAGCACGTGCAACCAATTGCTTATCTTCCGGCGCCAATTCGTCCATACCCAGAATTGCAATAATGTCGCGCAATTCTTTGTAGCGTTGCAGGATACCTTGCACAGCGCGGGCTGTTTCATAGTGTTCCTGACCGACGACTTGCGGATCAAGCTGACGCGAAGTCGAGTCGAGCGGATCAACCGCTGGGTAAATACCCAACGAAGCGATATCACGCGACAGCACCACGGTCGAATCCAAGTGGGCGAAGGTAGTAGCAGGCGAAGGATCGGTCAAGTCATCGGCTGGCACGTAGACGGCCTGGATCGATGTGATCGAACCAGTCTTGGTCGAGGTGATGCGCTCTTGCAGACGGCCCATTTCTTCAGCCAGCGTCGGTTGATAACCCACCGCCGAAGGCATACGACCCAGCAGCGCGGACACTTCAGTACCGGCCAGTGTGTAACGGTAGATATTGTCGACGAAGAACAGCACGTCCTTGCCTTCATCACGGAAACCTTCCGCAATGGTCAAGCCTGTCAACGCCACACGCAGACGGTTGCCTGGTGGTTCGTTCATCTGACCATAGACCATCGCCACTTTGGAGTTCTCTGGGTTTTCCAGATCAACTACTTTGGCGTCAGCCATTTCATGATAGAAGTCGTTACCTTCACGGGTACGCTCACCAACACCGGCAAACACGGACAAACCGCTGTGTGCCTTGGCGATGTTGTTGATCAACTCCATCATGTTCACGGTCTTGCCCACACCTGCGCCGCCGAACAGACCGACCTTACCACCCTTGGCGAACGGGCAAACCAGGTCAATCACCTTGATACCGGTTTCCAACAGTTCTTGCGATGGCGACAGCTCGTCATAGGCAGGCGCCTTGCGGTGAATCTGCGCGGTTTGCGCGTGGCTCACCGGACCGCATTCATCGATCGGATTACCCAGCACGTCCATGATACGACCCAGCGTAGCCTTACCAACCGGCACAGTAATACCTTTGCCGGTATTCTTGATAATCATACCGCGACGCAAGCCATCCGAAGTACCCAATGCAATGGTACGAACGACACCGTCACCAAGCTGCTGCTGCACTTCCAGCGTCAGTTCCGAGCCTTCCATCTTCAAGGCGTCGTAAATCTTAGGCATCGCGTCACGGGGAAACTCCACGTCCACCACAGCGCCGATACACTGAACGATTTTGCCATCAGCCATTTTCGTTCCCTCAATATATAAAATTAAAACTTGTTACGCATCTCTGCATGAAGTCTTTAAACCGCAGCCGCACCGGCGACGATTTCGGACAGTTCCTTGGTAATCGCAGCCTGACGAGTTTTGTTGTAGACCAACTTCAACTCGCCGATCACGTTACCGGCGTTATCGCTTGCTGCCTTCATCGCTACCATACGGGCCGACTGCTCGGACGCCATATTTTCAGCCACGGCCTGATAAATCAGCGCCTCGACGTAACGCACCAGCAACTCGTCCACCACGCTTTGCACATCAGGTTCGTAGATGTAGTCCCACGAAGGCGTACCCTCATCTGCCACCAGCTTGTCGCTCGACAACGGCAGCAATTGCTGCAATGTCGGCTCTTGCTTCATCGTATTGATGAACTTGGTGTAGACCAGGTAGACTGCATCGAGCTTGCCATCCTGATATGCATCCAACAGCACCTTGACGGGGCCGATCAGCTTTTCCAGATGGGGCGTATCACCCAATTGGGTGGCATGCGCCACCACCTTGGCGCCAATGCGATTGAGGAAACCGTAACCCTTGTTACCGATTGCGACTGCCTCGATTGCCTTGCCTTGCCCTTCCAGTTCGCGGATCTTGCCAATGGTCAGGCGCAAGGAGTTGGTGTTCATACCGCCGCACAGACCTTTATCGGTCGTCACAACGATGAAACCCACCTTCTTGGCGCTATCCCGCTTGACCATGAACGGATGCGTGTACTCTGGATTGGCGCGCGACAGATTAGCGGCGATATTACGAATCTTGTCACTGTAGGGACGTGCCGCATGCATCCGGTCTTGCGCCTTGCGCATTTTGGATGCAGCGACCATTTCCATCGCCTTGGTGATCTTCTTCGTATTTTCTACGCTCTTGATCTTGCCGCGTATCTCCTTACCTGTAGCCATGAGACTGACTCCTTATAGCTTCAGTTGAGATTAGTACGCGCCGGATTTCTTGAATTCAGCAATCGCTGCAGCCAATGTTTCTTCCGAGGCCTTATCGAGTTGCTTGGTATCTTCAATCTTTTGCAACAGGTCAGCATGCTTGGTCTTCAGGTAGCCGTGCACGCCTGCTTCAAATGCCAGCACTTGCTTGACTTCGATGCTATCCAGAAAACCCTTGTTGACAGCAAACAAAGTCGCAGCCATCAGGGAAATCGACAGCGGAGCATACTGTGCCTGCTTGAGCAATTCGGTCACACGGGCGCCACGATCCAACTGCTTGCGGGTCGCTTCGTCCAGATCAGAGGCGAACTGTGCAAATGCAGCCAATTCACGATACTGCGCCAAGTCGGTACGAATACCGCCGGACAGGCTCTTGATGACCTTGGTTTGCGCAGCACCACCAACACGCGACACCGAAATACCGGCGTTGATCGCAGGACGGATACCAGCGTTGAACAAGGAAGTTTCCAGGAAGATCTGACCGTCAGTAATCGAAATCACGTTGGTTGGAACGAATGCAGAAACGTCGCCAGCCTGGGTTTCAATGATCGGCAATGCGGTCAACGAACCAGTCTTGCCCTTGACCTCACCGTTGGTGAACTTCTCAACGTAGTCAGGATTCACGCGTGCTGCGCGTTCCAACAGACGGCTATGGAGATAGAACACATCGCCAGGATAGGCTTCACGACCTGGTGGACGGCGCAGCAGCAGGGAAACCTGACGGTAAGCCACGGCTTGCTTGGACAGATCATCATAGACGATCAGCGCATCTTGACCACGATCGCGGAAGTATTCGCCCATGGCGCAACCGGAATAGGCCGACACGTATTGCATCGCTGCCGATTCCGAAGCCGAAGCGGCCACGACGATGGTGTATTCCATGGCGCCATGGGTTTCCAGAGCGCGCACGATATTTTTGATCGACGAGGCTTTTTGACCGATCGCTACATAGATACATGTAACGTTCTGGCCCTTTTGATTGATGATGGCGTCAATGGCAACCGCAGTCTTGCCGGTTTGACGATCGCCGATGATCAGTTCGCGCTGACCGCGGCCGATAGGTACCATGGCGTCAATGGACTTGATACCGGTTTGCATCGGTTCCGAAACGGATTGACGCGCAATCACGCCTGGGGCGATCTTTTCGATAGGCGCAGTCAGTTTGGCGTCGATAGGACCTTTGCCATCAATCGGCTGACCCAGTGCATTGACCACACGACCGCGCAGTTCTGGACCGATAGGCACTTCCAGAATGCGACCGGTACACTTGACAGTGTCACCTTCGGAAATATGTTCGAAATCGCCGAGGATAACGGAGCCAACCGAATCGCGCTCCAGGTTCAATGCCAGACCAAATGTATTGCCTGGGAATTCCAGCATCTCACCTTGCATCACGTCGGACAGACCATGGATACGGCAGATACCATCGGACACGGAAATAACCGTGCCTTGATTACGAATCTCAGCGGTATCGCCAAGGCCTTGAATCCGGCTCTTGATCAGCTCGCTGATTTCAGATGCGTTGAGTTGCATACTAACTCCTAAAAATTTTTCGTTCGCTTAAGCTCACGCTTGGGCTCTGACTAATTACGCTGTTTAATTGCGCACTTATGCTGCCAGAGCAACATGTAACTGCTGCAGCTTCGCGCGCACCGAGGTATCAAATACTTCGTCACCGACCACCACACGCACGCCGCCGATCAAGGCCTCATCCACCTTGACGGTAGGAGTCAGCTTACGACCGAATTTCTTTTCCAGCGTAGCAACCAGATCCTTGAGCTGCACGTCGGACAGTGCGAAGGCACTAGTAATGTCCGCATCAGCAGCGCCTTCCTGGGCGTTTTTAAGCGCATGGAATTGTGCGGCGATTTCAGGCAGTAACGTCAGGCGGCCATTTTCGACCAATGCACTGATGAAGTTCTGTGCCTCGACGCTCAGCTTGGTTTTCAGAACAGATGAAAACACGGCGACTATCTGTTGATCCGACAAGGCTGGGTTTTGAGCCAACGCTTTTACATCCGGATGTGCTGCAGCTTGCGCCATCTCCGAAACGAGATCAGCCCAAACCGACAAACTGCCGGATTTAGCCACACGAAACAGAGCTTCTGCGTAAGGGCGGGCAATCGTTGCGAGTTCTGCCATATTACAGCTCAGTTTTCAGTTGGTTCAGCAAGTCGGCATGTGCCGCAGCATTGACTTCACGCTTGAGAATGTGCTCGGCGCCCTTGACCGCAAGGGTCGCTACTTCGCCACGCAACTCTTCACGTGCTTTGGTCACTTGCTGCTCAGCCTCAGCCTTGGCATTAGCGATGATACGCACAGCCTCTTCGGCAGCAGTCTTCTTGGCTTCTTCGATGATCAACTGCGCACGCTTTTCAGCGTCACCAATACGTTTCTGGCCTTCGTCACGCGCTGACGCCAGCTCTGCCTGGACGCGCTTTTCAGCAGCAGCCAGATCAGCCTTGCCACGATCAGCCGCAGCCAAGCCGTCCGCAATCTTCTTCGCGCGCTCATCAAGCGCATTAATCAACGGCGGCCATACGAATTTCATCGTAAAACCGGCGAGGATGAAGAAGACCACGAACTGCGCAATCAATGTTGCATTTAAGTTCACGGTAATTTCCTTCTCAGAATATCGTGTGCCGGATCAACTCATCCGGCAAAAATGAGAATCGGCTAAGCCGTCCGAATTACTTCGCGATGAACGGATTTGCAAATGCGAACAACATGGCGATACCAACACCGATCAGGAACGCAGCGTCGATCAGACCAGCCAACAGGAACATCTTGGTTTGCAATGTATTCATCAGTTCTGGCTGACGTGCAGATGCTTCGAGGTACTTACCACCCATGATGCCGATGCCGATACAAGCACCGATAGCACCCAGGCCAATAATCAAACCGCAAGCCAAAGCAACGAAAGAGACATCAGTCATGACAATTCCTTAGAAAGTTAAAGTTAATACAAGAATCAAAAAATAAACACTAAAACCGTACAGCTACCTGATTAATGCGCCTCATGCGCCTGGCCGATATACACCAGTGTCAACATCATGAAAATGAATGCTTGCAGCAACACAATCAGGATATGGAAGATGGCCCAGATAGAACCGGCGACGACGTGGCCAACAAAGCCAAACGCGGTAGCAGTCGAACCCAGCAAGGCAATGAGCAGGAACAGCAGTTCGCCCGCATACATGTTGCCGAACAGCCGCATGCCCAGCGACACGGTCTTGGCAACGAATTCAATGATATTGAGCAACAGGTTGAACGGCGCCAGCTTGATACCGAAAGGCGCTGCAAACAATTCATGAATGAAGCCGCCCAGACCTTTGATCTTGACACTGTAATACAGCATCAGTGTCAGCACACCCAATGCAATGCCGAGGGTGCCATTCAGATCGGCAGTAGGAACAATGCGGTGATGCATTTCTTCCATGCCGAACAAACGCAGAATACCCGAGACCAAATCAACCGGCAGGAAGTCCAGCGAGTTCATCAGGAACACCCAAACGAATACGGTCAGCGCCAACGGAGCAATGAAGCTGCGGTCGCCGTGCACCATAGCCTTGGACTGATCTTCCACCATCTCGACGATCATTTCAATGAACGACTGAAAACGGCCCGGCACGCCAGCATTAGCCTTGCGTGCCGCGATGTACATCAACAGGCAACCGACCACACCGCAGAATACCGACCAGAAAACGGTATCCACATTGATGATCGAAAAATCGATAATCTTGGTCTGGTGCTGCGAAGATAAATGCCCAAGATGATGGACGATGTATTCTGAGGGGGTAGGTGCGTTCGCAGCAGCGGTCATGGTCTATATCTAAACAGTAAAATTAAGTAACTTTTAAGCACCACAATGAAGCTCAGCACAAATGCGAGCCAATGAACACCGTGATACAACCAAACAACTGCGCCCATGAGCGCAAGAGTTGTAGCAATCTTGATAGCTTCCCCGAATACAAAAGTCATCGGGTTGACCTCGCCAGGCTTGCGGGCACTGATATAGAGACGCAGAGCAAAAAAACTATTAGGCACGAAGCAACACATGCCACCCAGCAATGCCGACCACAACGCAGATACGCCACCCAACAAACCAGCTGTACATGCAGCGACGACCATGGCGACAAGCTGCAGAAGGATAATGCGCAGCATATAAATCCAATATCGTGCAAGCCGCACTCTTTATGAGCAGACGGCGGTTTAAAAGCCCGACGATTATAATTGCTAGCATTTGTATTCGTCAAACGCTTAACGCACGTTCACTGCGTTATATCGTCAAGTTACGGGCCAAATGTATGCTTTAACTCACAGTTTCGAGATGACTTAAAAACTTGCTGAAGAGAATTAGCCAAAAACACATATTCAGACCGACAATATACGTCGAAATTGAGAAAAATCTGATATTTAACGGATAAACCGTGTACTTTTCCATGCAAAACATGGCCGTTAGTACATCGAATATCAACACCCGAGGAGAATGTGTTTGCGAGTACACATGTGCGCCAATCATGATGAACCACGTCCAGCGATTTTGCGCAGAGAATCCTCCTTACAAACGCACCAAATTCGTGCTTTTGCAAAAAATGATTTCGGACAACGCTTGAATCTTGCCAAATCTCTCGCGCAACGCCTTGGATACATCCACAGATTGACTTAACGAAGTTGCTTGCCCATGAACAGGCTGAATTCATCTTCCTTATAATCGCCAAACGGGCCACACACCACAAAACCATTGCGATAATACAATGCATGGGCGGGTTCGAATGCCTGTGATGCACCGGTTTCGAGACTGATTCGTTGATAGCCGCGTGCAGCGGCTTCAGCGATGATCTGATTGAGCACAGCCTGAGCCACCCCGGCGCGCAAAAATTGCGCACGCGTACGCATAGACTTGACTTCGCCATGATGGGGGTTGAGCTCTTTCAATGCACCACAGCCGCACAGCGTATTGGCATACCAGACCGACCAAAATGTAATCTCCGGCTTGCGCAATGCTTCCAACGACAATGCGTGCACACTCTCTGGTGGCGAATTACTTAACATGCCTGTCATGTGCTCGCGCAACAACGCCTGTATTTCTGCGCCATGCAGATCATCTCGACGAACTTTAAATTCCATTGCTGCATTCCTTTCTGTCTTATCAGCGCGATGCCGAATTACCCACTCTGGAATTTAGAAAACAACATGATTGAATAAGTACATGCACGAATGCGCATTAAGATATGGCGAAACTCAGCCGCGGGGCAAAGCTTTCAGCATCACATGCACTGACACAATTTTGCGCAGAGGGAGACGTAATATGAGATTACTGGAGGCGTCAGGCTACTGCCGAAAACGACAACTCATTGATTTAAAACAACTTAATGGTGCGGCTGGCTGGGATCGAACCAGCGACCCTTGGCTTCGGAGGCCAATACTCTATCCACTGAGCTACAGCCGCACTGGACGCGAACGTCGAGGAGGATGAAGGATACCGTTTTTCGCCGACTGCGTCCACGCAAAGTCATTATTTCCCGTTCCCAATGAATTATATTGTGTCTATAATCAAAAGTTGGGGCGAGACAGCACTTCTCTAAACAGTAAGAAAGATAACGACTGATTTCTCTGAAATCAGGGTCAACGTTTTCGAAAAAATATTTCACTGAGGGAACCATGAGCGACGCACATAACGAACACGTATCCGCAATCAAGACACCAAAACAACTGATTGCTGCTGTGCTAGCCGGCTTTCTGATTCCTATCATCTGTATTGTTTTATTGGTTGAGTATGTAACCAACGGCCAAAAAACTGGTGCCGGCTCGGTCGGTCAGACGGCGGAAATGATCAATGCGCGTATCCGCCCCGTCGCTGATGACGGGTTCACCTTCCGCGATGCCAGCGCACCAAAACAATTGCTGAGCGGCGCAGAGGTCTTCAAATCCACCTGTTCCGCATGCCATGCCGCAGGTTTGGCTGGGGCACCGAAAGTAGGTGATCCACAGGCCTGGAAGGCGCGCATCAACGAAGGTTACGACGCCTTGCTGGCGCATGCGCTCCATGGCTTCAATGCCATGCCTGCCAAAGGCGGTAATCCTGATCTGGATGATGTAGAAATTGCCCGCACCGTGGTCTATATGACAAACCAATCCGGCGCCAGCTTCAAGGAGCCTGCTGCACCGACACCTGTAGCTGCTGAAGAGAAAAAATAAAGCTCTACTTCGACGCTATTTGCATCACCTAGTAAAAATGCCGTTCAGAGCAACCTGAACGGCATTTTTTATTTGGCAAGCATTCTGTGTAAAAACAGTGTCGACTAACGCTGCTGCGGTTCTGCAACAAAAATTTCGACGCGGCGATTACGCGCGCGATTGGCATCATTGCTGTTGGCCACCAGCGGTTCATGAGAACCCCGTCCATCAATATTAAAACGCCCCGGTGACACACCGCGAGTAGTCAGATAATCGCGCGTACGCGCTGCACGCTGCATCGACAGTGGATTATTGACAGCATCGCTGCCGGTATTGTCAGTATGCCCGACGATAGTGACCGTTGTGGTCGGGTTGTCGTTGAGCGTAACAGCAAATTTGTCCAACACAACGCGAAAGTCCGGACGAATATCGGCGCGGCCGACATCGAAGGAAATATCACTCGGCACTTCCAGCTTCAGACGATTGTCCGCAGTTTGCGTCACTTGCACCCCAGTACCCTGGGTAGCTTGCTCCATCGAGCGCTTCTGGTTTTCCATCCGCGTCGACCAGACATTGCCGATCACCGCGCCCAATGCACCGCCAAGGGCCGCACCTCCGACTGCCCGACCACCACCACCGTTGCCCGTGACCGCCCCCAGCAAGCCGCCAATACCGGCACCAATACCAGCGCCGGTTGCTGTGCCCTGTTGCGTCGCGCTCATGTCGGCACAACCAGTGGCTGCCAAAGTCAGCGCCAGGGCAGCCATCGTTGATTTTTTCATGTTGTTTCCTTATCCATTGCAAAATCCTCTCCCGGCCCCAATACACCAGGAAGAATTTTTTGTGAGTGTTGTAATCGCCGCCGGCAGCCGAATATCGATTCGGTACCGTCGATTAATTTCATTCGCCTTCGGGAGCAGGCGAGTCTTCGTGGTCACTACGTGCGCGATTTTTGCGGGCGAGATAACGGGCCAAAACCACGCCGGCGCCAAGAATACCCCAATACAGCAAGGGCTTGCGCAGATAGCGCTTGGACAACATTGACGCACCGCTGATGAGCAACGGCGTGAGTGATTGCAAAGTATTGCCAGCTTTTCCGGAAAATAAATCGCCAATACCTGAACTCAGCGCTCCGCCCATGCGCCGCATGGCAGACTTGGCCAGCGACGATGCATTCAGATTGGCACGCACGCGCTCACGCGCATCCATGATGCCGATACGATACAGCGCGCCTTCGGCGAGCAACTTGCGACGCCGTACTTCGTTCGACATGCGGTCCTCTGCATCAAGCATGTTTTTTTTCATAATAAAGCGTCACGGTCTTTACGCAACTCGGCCATGGTCAGCGGTAGGGATAATTTACCGCGACGCAAAAATGCATATGCACGCCAGGCAAAAAGGACGGTGATTACCGAGAAAAAGACACCCAACACAGCCAGTATTTTCCAGCCCCAGACATTCCAGGCCAACAATACCAGCAACCCAGTCCAGAAGGCGACGGCAAACCAGAGTGCGATCGCGGCCAACGCAAACAGCACCAGGAATTTGGCAAGATTGCCGCCAATTTCGGACAACTCCAGCGAGGCCAGCTCTATGCGATTGACAATCAGTCCCAGCAAATTTTTGACGATGCTCAACATCCCGGAAAACAACCCGGGATGTTCTTGCTCTGCGTGCGTCTCTTTGGATTCCATCTTCAGCGACACTGCCTTATTTGCTGCGACCGATAACCAGACCGACCAGCAGGCCGATACCGGCAGAAATCGCCACCGCGCGCCACGGATTGTCATGCACGTAATCGTCGGTGCGCTTGGCCACTTCCTTACCCTTTTCAATGGCAACCGCCTGCGCATTTTGTGCCGCGTCTACCGCTGCTTCGAGCATGCTCAAGCCCCTGCTACGCAAGTCTTCCGCTTTGTCGCCAGTGGATGCAGCGGCTTCACGAAACAACTCCTGTGCATCTTTTACCAAGGTTTTCATATCGTTTCTCACAGTTCTATAGGAAGACTTTGTCATAGGTAACTCCTGTTAATAAATACGTTATACGCAAAAGATCAAGCTTGTCCATCATACAAGACCTGCGCGCACGCGGATTACGATTACTTTCTGCATTCGAAGGTTCCCTGAAGGCAATGATCATCAGAATCGCGTTTCTCGTGCCGTACGCAAAAAACTGTCAAGTATCGGCATACAATCGAGCAATTGCGCACCGCCAGCACGATGAAATTCGGGATGCCACTGCAAGCCCATCACGAACGGCGCCTTGCGGTAACGGATCGCTTCGATAATATTATCGTTGCCGGAAACCGCTTCAATCGTCAGATCGCGCCCCAACTCCTTGACCGCCTGATGATGGATGGAATTGACCAGCGCGCGCTGGACATTGAGCAGCGAGGCCAATGTGGAACCTGGCGGAAAGGTCAGTTCATGGTGATTGCTGTCGTACTGATCGTTGACATGGGCAATCGCTGCCGGTACGTCGGCGGCGATATCCTGATACAGCGTGCCGCCGAAAGCGACATTAATCAATTGGCAACCACGACAAATACCAAGCACCGGCTTGCCAGCTTCGACAAATTCATGCAGCAGCTCCAGTTCGTACATATCCCGTACGCGGTCGCCGTTCCATTCGGGCTTTGTGGCGGCTTCAGAGTAACTTTGCGGCGACACATCTGCGCCACCTTGCAACACCAGACCATCGAGATGCTTGGCATAATCGCGCAGGCGGATGTTACTGGGATGGACGCGGCCATTGGTATTGACGGTCGGTATCATGAACACCAGCACATCGCGTGACATGACCCACTGGGCAATAGACTCTTCCAAGTATTGCAAGGTCTTGCCGCGCAGCCCCTTGGCACCGGTTTCAGGATGGAAGATGCGTGCCGAAATACCGATCTTGAGGGTGCGCTGCATGATGCGCCTGCCGGCCTTGTCGGACATGGCCTTGAAGCGCGCTGCCAGTAATTTCCAGGTCTGTGCCCACGGGGTCTCGATCGCTCCAGGTTGCCCTGCACCTGAGGCAGGACCGGACGGTGGAGAATTGTGCTGGTTCGCGTCAAAATCGCTCATGTCGCACCTGATAAATAGTTAGCGTCGCGGTAAGCTCCCAACGTGACGCTAACTGATGGGAATGCCAAAGTATAAGCGCATTGATTTGATTTGGGCGCGTTACAGACTATACCTCTGGCGAGAATAAAACCCTGATTGCAGACTCTCGTTATATATTCCTGTTCTCCGAGCATCTATTTCATCTCCAGCATTGTTACGCCATGACCTCTTCACGGATTCTTATTCTCTATGCACATCCGGGTGCCGAGCATTCACGTGCCAACCGTGCCTTGCTCGATGCCGCGCGTTCTGCGCCGCAAGTACATATCCACGATCTGTACGATAACTATCCTGATTTTCATATCGATGTCGCTTATGAGCAGGCGCTTTTGCGACAGGCCGATCTGATCATACTGCAGCATCCTATCCACTGGTACAGCATGCCGGCCTTGCAGAAGGAATGGCTGGACCGCGTTCTGCAACGCGGCTGGGCCTTCGGTCCCGGTGGTGATGCCCTGCGTGACAAGGACTTCTGGCTGGTGGCAACGACCGGTGCCGAGGCCAGCGCCTATCAAGCTGACGAACGTCATGGTCACCCCTTCGACAACTTTCTGCCAGCCTATCAACAGACCGCCCGCTTGTGCGGCATGCGCTGGCATGCTCCCTATATTCTGCATGGCGCACATCATGTCAGCAACACAACAATGACCCAGTACGCTGCCAACTACCGGGCCCTGCTTGATCGTTATCCACACTGGCAAGACGCCGATACCGCAGCCACCGCTCCCGGCAGTACCAACCCGCAATAGGCGCATCACACATGGAACAACAATTACTCAATCCATTGATCTACCTGCTGGCCGCAGTCGTGGCCGTGCCACTTGCAAAGAAACTCGGGCTAGGCGCGGTGCTAGGCTATCTGCTGGCCGGTATCGCAATCGGCCCTTGGGGATTGGGTCTGATCCATGATGTTCAGGACATCCTGCATTTCTCCGAATTGGGCGTGGTACTGCTGCTATTTCTGATCGGCCTGGAGCTGGACCCGAAACGCTTGTGGTCATTGCGGCGGCCCATCTTCGGCTGGGGTAGTGCTCAGGTCGGGCTGGTCAGCGCCGCACTATGCGCCGCGGCAGTGGCGCTCGGCATCGACTGGAGAGTAGCGCTGATCGCAGCACTGGGCATGTCCTTGTCCTCCACCGCTATCGCCCTGGCGACATTGGGCGAGCGCAAGCTCAATGCCAGCCCGGCCGGTGCTGCCGGATTTGCCATTTTACTGTTCCAGGACATCGCCGCGATTCCTATGATGGCAGCGGTACCTTTGCTCGGCGTCGCGGTAGCGCAAGGCAGTGGTCGCGGCTGGCTGCATGCACTGCAAGTGGTGGTGGTGATTGTCTTGCTGATCTGCGGCGGCCGCTATCTGATCCGGCCTATCCTGCGCATCATTGCCAAAACCGACATGCGCGAAATTTTTACCGCCTTCGCCTTGCTGCTGGTTATCGCCACCTGTCTATTGATGCAATCGGTGGGCATGTCGATGGCGCTAGGCACTTTCCTGGCAGGCGTGCTGTTGGCCGACTCCGAATACCGACACGCGCTCGAAAGCGATCTGCAGCCCTTCAAGGGCTTGCTGCTAGGGCTGTTCTTTATCGCCGTCGGCATGTCGGTCGATTTCGGCATCTTTCTGCAGCAACCGTTGCTGATTCTGGGTCTGGTGTTAGGTTTTCTGGCCATCAAGATTCTGGTTCTCTACGGCCTGGCAAAGTGTTTTCGTCTGCCGCGCGATGAGCAATTATTTTTTGCCTTTCTGTTGTCGCAAGGCGGCGAATTTGCCTTCGTGGTCTTTGGCGCTGCCACGACCGCGCAGGTACTGACGCCACGCATTTCTTCCATTCTGGTGGTCGTAGTAGCACTGTCGATGGTCATCACGCCGCTGCTCCTGCTGCTGTATGACCATCTGCTGCTGCCACGTCTGCTGCGCACCAACAAGCCTGCCGCCGATGATATCGAGCCGCAGGACAATCCGGTGATCATTGCCGGTTTCGGCCGCTTCGGTCAGATTGTCGGTCGTCTGCTGCATGCCAATGGCATCGGTCTGACCATCCTAGATCATGATCCCGACCAGATCGAGTCATTGCGCAAGTTCGGCTTCAAGGTCTTTTACGGCGACGCCACGCGCATTGATCTGCTGCGTACCGCTGGCGCCGACAAAGCACGCCTGCTGCTGATCGCCATCGACGATGCGCCGGCTAGCCTGAAACTGGTGGAAGCCGTGCAGCGCGCTTTCCCGCATCTGAAAATCGCTGTGCGTGCGCGTAACGTTACGCACCTCTACGACCTGATGGATCGCGGCGTGACCATACTGGAACGGGAAACCTTTGAAAGTGCACTGCAAATGGGACGGCAGGTATTGGGCGAATTGGACTTCGGCGCCTACCGCGCACATCGTGCCGCAATGAAATTCCGGGCCCACAATATTGCCACCTTGCGCAAACTCTACCCGCACTACAAGGATCAGCAGCAACTGGTGTCGATGGCGGTACAGGCACGCGAAGAACTGGAAGCCATGTTTGCCAGTGACCACGAAGCCATCGTTAGCGGTGAACAGCATCGTTGGGATTGAAAGCAAGATGGCCGGCGGCGATGTTTGCTCGCCGTCGGCCCGCTTCTTGTTTCTTGCTAAGCGCTTAGTTCAGATACACCGGCACAAAAATCTTCTCATCGCCACGCTCCACCAGCAATGCCACATTCTTGCCGGCCTTGCTGACCAGATTGCGTAACTGCTCAACGCCAGTGACTGCGGTACCGTTCAAGGACAGGATGACGTCGCCGCTTTCGATACCGGCGACTGCTGCCGGACCGTCAACGTTTTCCACCAGCAAGCCGCCACGCACACCGATCTGTTGCTGTTCATCCTTGTCCAGCGGACGTACCGCCAAGCCCAACCGTCCCTGTGGCTCGCCACTGCCATTGCCAGCAGCATCCTTGACCGGCTTCATTTCACCGACCACCACAGTCAGCGACTTGGACGTACCGTTGCGCATGATGTCCAGCTTTTCTGCACTGCCAGGCACAGCATCGGCGACGACCGTCGGCAAGTCCACTGAATGATCGATGCGCTGACCGTTAAAGCCGAGAATCACATCGCCCGGCTGCACACCAGCTTTCTCGGCAGGACTCCCCTTTTCGACCGAACTCACCAGCGCACCTTCGGACTTGCTCAAACCGAAGGATTCGGCCAACGCCTGATTGACCTCTTGCACCGATACGCCCAGACGGCCACGCGTGACCTTGCCATGCTGCAGCAATTGCTGCTCAACCTTCATGGCTACATCAATAGGAATCGAGAACGACAAACCCTGATAGCCGCCGGTCTGGGTGTAGATCTGCGAATTGATGCCAACCACCTGGCCCTTCAAATTGAACAGCGGACCGCCCGAATTGCCGGGATTGACGGCGACGTCGGTCTGAATGAACGGCACGTAATTGTCGTCCGGCAGACTACGCGACTTGGCGCTGACGATACCGGCCGTAGCCGTATTGTCAAAGCCATAGGGCGAGCCGATCGCCAACACTGGTTCACCTACCTTGAGCAGGCTTGAGTTGCCAATTTGTACCGTTGGCAAATCCTTGGCAGCAATACGGATGACGGCAATATCGCTTTGCTTGTCGCTGCCCAGCACCTTGGCCTTGAACTCACGTCGGTCGGTCAGCTTGACCGTGACTTCCTGAGCGCCATCCACCACATGTGCATTGGTAAGGATCAAACCGTCCCCGCTGATGATGAAGCCGGAACCCAAACCGTGGGTAATCTGCGGACCACGCGGCTGTTGGAATTGCGGACCGAAGCGTTTGAAGAAGTCCGGCAGCGGATCGTTAGGATCGGCATTATCGGCCTGATCGGCATTGCTGCCGCGTTGCGCCTTGCCAGTCACACTGATGTTGACCACGGCGGGCCCGGCGCGCTCGACTATGCTGGAGAAATCGGTAGGTGTGGCCAATCCCACATTGACAGCCGCCGCTGGCGCGTTGGCCGCTACGCTAGTCAATGGAATCGGTGCAGCATTCACTGACGTGAAATCGACTCCATGGAAATACACGTAGCTGCCGCCGGCAACCGCGGCCACCAGAACGGCAAGGGTATTGCGAACAAACAAGGTACGACGGTTCATGGAGCACTCCTTACGAAAATGGGCGACGCTTCACCCGATGGAGTACAGCATAGATCACGAAAATTAAGACAGACTTAAGACCGTGAGTTTTTTACGCAGCCGGGAAAGTCACCGACGCCAACAATCCTGCGCCGGTATTTTTCAACTCCACTTCGGCTGCATGCAGGGCCGCGATCTGTTTGACAATAGCCAGTCCCAGGCCGCTGCCAGGGGTGTTCTTGGTTTGCGGCGTATCAGCTCGGTAAAAACGGTCAAACACACGCTCCAGATCCTGCCCGGCAATGCCGGGACCGCTGTCCTGAATAGTCACCGAGACCTTACCAGCAGCCAGTTGCAGCGCCACGTCAATCACGCCGCCAGCCGGACTGTAGTAGAGGGCATTGGAGAGCAAGTTGCCAAACAGGATACGCAAGGCGTCCGCATTGGCCGACACGATCGCACCGCTGGCCTCTGCGGTGATGCCTAAGTCGACGTTCTTGTCCGCTGCCAGCGGCGCCATCTCGGCGATCACGCCGTGCAACAGCGCTGCCAGATCAATGCGTGCATGTTCTTGCACGCCGGGCTCCTGCCGCGCCAGCGTCAATAACTGATGTACTAGATGGCTGGCGCGCTCAAGCCCTGCCTTGAGATCGGCAAAAGCAGCACGGCGCTCTTCATCGTTGTCGGCACGCTCAGCCAGTTGCGCCTGCAGGCGCAGAGCCGTCAGCGGAGTACGTAATTCGTGCGCGGCATCAGCCACGAAAGCCCGTTGCGCTTGCATGGCCTGACGCAAACGCTCCAGCAAGTCGTTGAACGCATGCGTTAAGGGCTGGATTTCTTGCGGCAAATGCTGGTCGGCAATCGGCGTGAGCGTATGCATGTCACGCGACTGCACATCAGTGGCCGCACGCCGCACCGGTGCCAGACCGCGCCCGACGGCAATCCAGATCAACGCCCCAAGGAAGGGAAACGACAGCAGCAAAGGCATCACGGTTTTCACCGCCATCTGTGCTGCAACCTGCTTGCGCGCGCTCTGCGGCTGCGACACCTGCACTACGGTGCTACCGATCTGGGCGCTGTAGACGCGCCACATCCCACCCGGCCCCGGCACATCGACAAAACCCAGTTCGGCCTGCTGCGGCATCACACTGCGCGAATGAGAGTGATAAATCACGGTGCCACTGCTATTCCAGATCTGCATCATGATTTCATCATCCAGGCCAGGCACATCCTGGCCCGGGGCAATCGGTGCAAATGCCTGGCGCGGCAGCGAAGCGGCAATTTGACGCATCTGGTAATCGAAAATTTCATTGGCTTCGTCGCGCGCCTGGAAATACAGCACGGTGCCCGCCAGTAAAATTCCGGCACTCAAACCCAGCGCCAGCCACAGCAGCAATTGTCGACGGATGGAATTCATTTCGGCACCAGGTAACCAATGCCGCGCACATTCTTGATGAAATCGCTGCCCAGCTTCTTGCGCAAGGCATGAATGTGGACCTCGACGGCATTGCTTTCGATGCTGTCATCCCAGCCGTAGAGTTTTTCTTCCAGCTGCGCGCGCGACAACACCACGCCCGGACGGTCCAGGAACGCCTGCAGCAAGGCAAATTCGCGCGCCGACAAACTGACCGGCTGCCCCGCCAAGGTCACTTCGTGGCTGGCCGGATTGAGACTGACCTCACCGGCCTGCATCAAGCTGTCGGCACGGCCGGACTGACGCCGCAGCAAGGCGCGCATGCGCGCACCAAGTTCTTCCAGGTCATAGGGTTTGATAAGGTAATCGTCAGCACCGGCATCAAGCCCGGCGACGCGGTCGGACACGGCATCACGCGCGGTCGTGATGAGCACCGCGATCTTGTCGCCACGGCTGCGTAGCGCCTGCAACACTGCCAGTCCATTTTTTTTCGGCAATCCGAGATCGAGCAACAGCAAGGCATATTGTTCTTGTTGCAAGGCCAGCTCAGCAGCTTGGCCATCCTGCACCCAATCGATGGCAAACCCATCCTGGCGCAGGCCCTTGCGAACCGCTTCGCCGACCATGACATCGTCTTCAACCAGCAGCACACGCATGGATGCCCTTTAGAAATTTAGAGAAACCGTGCCAATAAAAAAATCACCGCAGAAATCAAGATAGTCGATGCAAACGGCAGCGAAAAAATACGACCGAATAGTTTAAAACGCAGATCGCCCGGCAGCCGGCCGATGCCCAGTTTTTCCAACCAGGGCAGCAAGCTGGAGAAAACAATAATGGCCAGAAAAATGACCAGCACCCAACGAATCATGGTGTCAATTCCCTTTTAAAGTCGGTGCGTACGGTCATGCGCCAGCAAGCGCTGCGGCCAATCGATGCCATTGCCGCATATCAGCACCTTGAACAATTCACCCATCTCCGCCGGCGAAATCAATTTTTGCACGGCATTGGCCTGCGGCAGATAGTCACGCACCTGCTCGGGCGAAGTACGCAACAACAAGTCACCGATGCCCGCATTGAGCAGGAACCCGGCCTGACTGCTGTAACCGAAGATATCCAGTCCGCCGGCCATGGCCGCACGCGCCATGGCGGTGAAGTCGACATGCGCAGTGATGTCTTGCAAGCCCGGAAGATAGAAGGGGTCGGCATGTGCATGATGGCGGTAATGACACATCAAGGTGCCTTGGGTGCGACCGGGGAAGTAATACTCATGCGCCGGAAAACCATAATCAAACAACAAGGCCGCCGACTTCCCCGCACCCAGCATGGTCGCCAGTGATTGCATGAAGCCTGTCGCCACGGCATGCACCTCGGTCAAATAACCGCTCGGCAGCGTGTGAGCGTCCGGAATTTGCGTGTTGATCTGTTCGCTAAGCCGGGTGTCGCAAGGACGCTCAGCGTAACAAAACGCCGCCTCTGCTCCCGCTTGCATCGTCAATGCCACACCGCGCTCGACCCAGCCCTCATCCGTGCGCACCACCAATTGTACTGGCATGGCATCGAGCACCTCATTGCCAATCACCACTCCCGA
>Ga0302155_10000390_pt1 | contig 36029 bp, 34 predicted proteins | sample I_Bog_N3_1_FD_193508 | JGI IMG/M metagenome (GOLD analysis project Ga0302155, IMG submission 193508) | Peat permafrost microbial communities from Stordalen Mire near Abisko, Sweden - I_Bog_N3_1 | ecosystem: Environmental > Terrestrial > Soil > Wetlands > Peat | place: Sweden: Abisko, Stordalen...
TTCAGCTTGTCGTGCAGCTTGGCTTGATGTTTGGCACGCATTTGCTCGAACTTGGCCTGTTGTTCAGCGCTTGGCGCATGGCCCGGTGGCGGCATTTGAGCGAACGACGACATGGCGGTCAATCCGATTCCGGCAGCCACAACTACGCTAATCAGGTTTTTCTTGAAATTCAACATAGTGATTCCTTTCGTGATAGAGGTGCTATCTGCACACTCACATTTAACCCTCTGGGTGTATCGCCGGTTTGTCATTTGTTGCCTGTTTTGTATCCTTTTGTATAAAGCAGCAAGCTATTTGTTACGCTCTATATCTTCCCCGGTTGCTGACACGTCAATATACAATTTAGTGCGGCAGCGTTTTTCTTACTTGTCATAATAGCCGCTATGGACACAATTTCTCACATCTTGGTCGTCGACGACGACCGCGAAATCCGCACCCTGCTGGCCGAGTACCTCGATGCCAACGGCTTTCGCACACTCACTGCCACCAACGGTGCCGATATGCGCAAGGTGCTGCATGAATCGCGCGTGGACCTGATCGTGCTCGATCTTACCCTGCCAGGGGAAGACGGTTTGACACTCTGCCGTAACTTGCGTTCGCAGTCGAATGTGCCAGTGATCATGCTCACTGCCCGTGGCGAGCCGCTCGATCGCATCCTCGGCCTGGAGATGGGAGCCGACGATTATCTGGCCAAGCCGTTCGAACCACGCGAACTATTTGCGCGTATCCGCAGCGTGCTGCGCCGCACCCAGGCGCTGCCGCCCAATATGATCAACCCGGAAGCCACTGCCATGCACTTCTCCGGTTGGACACTAGACCTGACGGCACGTCATATGCTCAATAAAGAGGGCGTCGTGGTCGCGCTTTCGGGTGCCGAATTCCGCATGCTCAAAGTTTTCCTCGATCATCCCAATCGCATCCTCAATCGCGACCAGTTGCTGGAGCTGACACAAGGACGCGAAGCCGATCCCTTTGACCGCTCGGTGGACATCCAGATCAGTCGCCTGCGCCAGAAACTGGGCGATGATGCCCGCACCCCGACCATCATCAAGACCGTCCGCAACGAAGGCTATGTGCTGGCGACCGCAGTGAATATGGATAGTCCTGCATGAAGAATTTTTTTGGATCGATCGCCAACCGGGTATTCCTGATTCTGCTGGCCGGCATCCTGGTCGCCACGCTCACCACCACTTGGCTGTCATCCAACGAACGCCGCAGCACATTGCGCGAACTGCGTCTGCAGCATATCTCCGAGCGTGTCGAGCAAGTGGTACTGGCACTAGACACCCTCAATCCGCAGGCACGCGAAGTCGTGCTGCAAGCCGCCGGCAATTTCGGTTTTGAAGCCGCCTTCGTCAATACCGTCGGCGGTACCGTTGATAACTACGCCAGCCCGATGGTGGACATCCTCAAGTCACGTCTGGGCGAGGACCGCCAGGTGGTGGTCCAGCGCGAAACGGATTGCGCACCGCGACATCCGCCGTCGGAGCAGGCCCATGACGTCCCAGCCAGAACTGACAACGAGCCTGATCGCCTTGATAATGCGCGCAACGAAACTTGCAGAATCATCTACGTCAGCCTGCGAGACAAGGCGTTGCTGCGTTTGCGCCTGCACATGCCAGGCGAACCACCGATGCTGCGCAATCACAACACCGGCGTACTTCCCGATGGCGTGCCCTACATCGTACTGTTTCTCCTACTGATTGCCATATTGGCGTACGTCGTCGCCAAAATGACAGCGCGTCCGATCAAGCAATTGGCCAGTGCTGCTACCGAATTGGGCCAGGATATTGATCATTCGCCCTTAGAAGAAAAAGGTCCGACCGAAATTCGCCAGGCGGCCAAGGCATTTAATGCCATGCAGGCACGCATCCGGCGCCAGATTCAACATCGCACGCATATGTTGGCGGCGATCACGCATGATTTACAGACGCCCCTGACGCGTCTGCGTCTGCGTCTGGAGAAAGTCAGCGATAAGGAATTGCAACAGAAACTGATCGGTGATCTAGCAGTGATGCAGGGCATGGTCCGTGAAGGACTGGATCTGGCACGCAGCATGGACTCCACAGAAGCGGTGCAAACGCTGGATATCGACTCGCTGCTCGATAGCGCCTGCGCCGATGCCGCCGATGCCGGCCAACAAGTGCAATTGCAAGGCAGTACACGAGCCTTTATCCTAGCCCAACCCAATGCCTTACGTCGCTGCCTGACCAACCTGCTCGACAATGCATTCAAATACGGCCACCGCGCGGATGTCTCCATCGCCCTTGCGCCATCGACCCCGGGCTACGTGCTTGTTCGCATTCGCGACCATGGTCCAGGGATACAGGAAGACCAGCTAGAGGCGGTTTTCGAACCGTTTTATCGGCTTGAAGCCTCACGCTCGCGCGATACCGGGGGCACCGGTCTGGGTCTGACCATTGCGCGTAATATCGCCGAAAACCACGGCGCTCTACTAAGTCTGCACAACCACCCCGAAGGCGGACTGGAAGTGCTGTTGTCGTTGCCATTACCACCTGAAGCCAAGGCTCGCTAGTAGCCAGCGGGACTTAGAAGTAGTTTAGACCTAAGGCCGCGCGTACCTCCGACAGGGTTTGCGCGGCGGCTGCGCGGGCGCGCTCGGTGCCGCGACGTAAAATGGCCAACACCTCGCCGCGCTCTTGCTGCCACTCCTGGCGACGGCTGCGAATCGGCTCCAGCAAGGCTTGCAGATGAGCATCAAGGCGCCGCTTGAGTACACTGTCGCCCAAGCCGCCACGACAGTAATGCTGCTTCAGCTCTTCTAACGCCACGCGATCAGGCTCAAAGGCGTCGAGAAAGGAAAACACCACATTACCCTCGACCTGGCCGGGATCGTCCACCCGCAAATGATTCGAATCGGTGTACATACGCTGCACGGCTTGCTTGATTTCATCTGGCGTAGCACCCAGGGTAATCGCGTTACCGAGTGACTTACTCATCTTGGCCTTGCCGTCAATGCCTGGCAACCGCCCGGTTTCCGACAGCACCTCCTTGCATTCGACCAAAATCTCTTGGCCGACCACATTATTAAATTTACGCACCAGTTCGTTGGTTTGCTCGATCATTGGCAACTGATCGTTACCCACCGGCACCAGCGTTGCCTTGAACGCACTGATGTCGGCGGCCTGACTCACCGGATAGGTCAGAAAACCGGCCGGAATATCACGCTCAAAGCCGCGTAGACGAATTTCTTCCTTGATGGTCGGATTGCGTTCGAGTCGCGCCAGCGTCACCAAATTGAGCAAATGCATCGACAACTCATAGAGCTCATGCACCTGCGACTGGATGAAAATAGTGGATTTTTCCGGATCAATACCAACCGCCAGATAATCCAGCGCGACCTCAACCACGTTCTCGGTGACCTTCTGATGTCGGCCAACATTGTCAGTCATGGCCTGTGTATCCGCCAACAACAGAAATTGACTAGCTTCGTGCTGCAATTTCACACGCGACTGTAGCGAGCCGATGTAATGGCCGAGATGCAAAGGGCCAGTCGGTCGATCACCGGTGAGAACGATGGGACGGATTGCTGGCTTGTCGCCCGCTGGAGAATTGGCGATTGCAGTTGAGACATTCAAAGACATGATCACTCCGGGAAGTTCGGAATGCCGCCAGTCTGGTTCAATGAAAAAACAAAGCCGCCATGACTGGCGGCATCTCGTTAACAAAAAGCTGTGTAAAAAGCTGTGTATAAACGGACCGCCTCAATCAGGCGCGCCAATGCAAAATCGATATAAGCGCTTGACTGGTTGAACGGATGTATAGCATTGGCTGAGTATACCAGGCTTTCCACCTGGCACGCTGGCGGCACCGCCCAAGAAAAAACCGCATTGACGCGGTTTAAAGCGGTCAATGCGGTTGATTTTGTCACCACGGCAATCAGTAAGCCCCTGGTGGTGGTGGTGGCGCGTAACCACTTGGTGCCGGCACATAGTATCCCGGTGGCGGTGGTGGCGCATCGTAATAATAACGACGTGGATGGTAGACGTAGGTAGTGACCTGCGCTGGCTGCTGAATCTGATTTCCCTTGCTATACATGCATTGGGAATAGGTCATGTCATAGCGCTGCTGCATAGTGGCATTGCCGCTGGACGAGGCATTGCTGCCAGCGGCGCTACCGACGAGCAATCCTGCACCGCCGCCGATGGCCGCACCTGCACCAGCCCGGCCCGTCGCCGCGCCGATCAAAGCACCGGCCACGGCACCTACAGCCGTGCCCACGGCAGCACTGCCGACCGTATTGTTTTGGGTAGACTGAGCGGCGCCGCCGATAGCTTCCTGCGCATATTGCTCGCATTGAGCCTGGTCGGCGCGGAACTGATCATACGTTTTGTTACTACCCGGCATGGCCATTACCGAGGGGCCGGTCGGGACGCTGACGCAACCTGCCAGGGCCAACATGGCAACTAAGGTCGTTACAGTACCGACATTTTTATAAATTGGATTCACGATCTGGTCCTTTTCTTGGAGACTAAAATTCTGTCGCAATGAGTCATTGCATTACTGCGGTGGCGCTTGCCCGCTACCTGGATTATTTGGCACCACCTTCATCCAATTGCTTGGGCAACTTTGGACATAAGGGTAATACCCTTTTGATTCCGTGCAGTAATACCAGTAATTAGGTGTTGCGGCACTTTGCTCCACATAGACCGGCGGCGGAGAGCTTTGCACATACACCGGAGGTGGGTAATAAACCGGTGGCGGATAATAGGCCGGTGGACCATAATATCCAGGCCCCCACAGCGGCACACCCACAAAAACACCAACACGCGCAGCATTGGCGCCGCTTGCCAACAAGCAACCCAATATCAGCATTCCCAGGATAGCTATTTTTTTCATATCCGCCTCGACAGTTTCAAAACGAAATCAACGACACAATTCGTCAACTTTATCTTGGATGAACTTTAACCAATGCCTCGATTAAGTTCTAATCCATGATTCCAATATACGCAAAAGATAGGCGAATTCATGCATTTGTTTCAATTCGTAACCCATTTCAAGAGCTCTGTACATACGGCTACAAGCATGAAAAAATGCGCCCTTATCCGCCTTTACACCAGCGCCTCATCGATTCCGGCTGCACAGAGAAAGCTGGCGATGGCCAGCCCCAGCTTTAATACCGCGAACCGGCCTCGCCGTTACTTGGGCCCGATCATTTCCTGCGGCTTGACCCAGTCAGCGAACTGCGCTTCAGTGACGTAACCCAGGCTAAGTGCGGCCTGTTTCAAGGTGGTACCGTCATGATGAGCAAGCTTTGCAATCTGGGCAGCCTTGTCGTAGCCGATATGCGGTGCCAATGCCGTCACCAGCATCAGCGAACGCTCCATCAGATCGGCAATGCGATCATGATTGGCGCTAATGCCTTGCGCGCAATGATCATCGAAACTATCCATACCATCGGCCAGCAAACGCACGCTTTGCAGGAAATTATGCACCAGCAGCGGCTTGAACACGTTCAGCTCAAAATTGCCAGACGCACCGCCGATATTGACCGCCACATCGTTGCCGAAAACCTGAGCACATAACATGGTCAAGGCTTCGCACTGCGTCGGATTCACCTTGCCTGGCATGATGGAGCTGCCCGGTTCGTTTTCTGGAATACTCAATTCGCCCAGACCGGAGCGCGGACCTGAAGACAACCAGCGGACGTCGTTGGCAATTTTCATCAGCGCCGCCGCCAGCGTCTTGAGCCCGCCGTGTGCAAACACCAGCGCATCATGGCTGGCCAGTGCGGCAAACTTGTTGGGAGCGGTCTTGAACGGGAAACCATAATGTTTCTCCAGTTCCGCAGCCACCCGCGTGCCAAATTCCGGATGGGCGTTCAAGCCGGTGCCCACGGCGGTACCGCCGGCGGCCAGTTCACTCAAGGCGCTCAACGTCGCAATAATGGCCATCTCGGCATGCGTGAGTTGCGCCACGTAGCCAGAAAACTCCTGACCCAGCGTCAGCGGCGTGGCATCTTGCAAGTGCGTACGGCCGATCTTGACGATATCCTTGAACGCCTCCGACTTGCGCTCCAGAGTGGCGCGCAACTTGTGCAATTTCGGGATCAGATGCGTTGCTAGCGCCAGACAGGCGGCAACGTGCATGGCTGTCGGAAAAATGTCGTTGGATGATTGCCCTTGATTGACATCATCATTGGGATGCACCTTGCGCTCTTCGCCACGTACGCCGCCCAGCAATTCAGAAGCGCGATTGGCCAGCACCTCATTCATGTTCATATTGCTCTGGGTGCCGGAACCGGTCTGCCAGACCGACAAGGGGAATTCCAGCGGATGCTTGCCGCCAATCACTTCGTCGGCAGCAGCAGCGATGGCAGCGCCTTTGTTCGGGTCGAGCTTGCCCAGATCTTGATTGACCTTGGCACAGGCGCGTTTGACTGCGGCCAATGCAACGATCAATTCAACCGGCATGCGTTCGGTGGAAATATGGAAATGCTCGAGTGAGCGTTGTGTTTGCGCCCCCCACAACCTGTCGTCAGGGACTTCAATCAGGCCAAAGGTATCACGCTCCATGCGATGTTTCATGATGCTATTCTCCGCAAGAAATTGGTCATAAAGACCATACGATCTCGTACGGCTCTGGCATAACGTAGCTTGAGCAATAGGAGACAACTAGAACACATTGGCGCAGCCATCCATGTTCGAATGGCTGCGCCAATGTGCTCTATTGCTTGCCGGAACCGGATTCCGGCAACAGACAGGCGTCAATTACCTGCAAGTCGTTGTCTTTGGCGAAATTGAGGACAAAATGATATGCCAGAGGATCCAGAGCGCGCAAGGCCTCATTGACGGCGACTGAACGTACGCCATTGATCATGATTGGCAAAACATAAGGGGAATATTGCAGATGTGCATTGCGTCCGCCTGAACCTTCGGGGCGAAAACAGGACATGACGCCGCAAAGTCGTTCGGCCCAGTCACTGGGGCGGAACTGCTTACCATCACGAGTCAGGCCCATGATGATGAATTCTTGCTCTGGCGCGTTGGTGGTTTTGATGGGATCAGCCATGCGTGCAATTCGTTCTCTAGCGCTTGCCACATAAATGACTCCTTGCCGGTTGGATAAGGAGCCTTCTAAACCTGGGTATTATATCTTATAGAAGACTTCAGACATACCGTTATCTAAAATCCGGGCATCACATTATGAAAATTGCCCTACGGACAAAACTTCATCTCACCCTATCCCATCTCAACCCAACCAGACCGCAACCGACAGCAACAGCAATAAAGACATCCACAGCAACATTGCGCGCCATACCAGCCCTACTGTGCTTTGCAAGGTGCGTGGCGAAGGCTGGTCACCAGGAAAAGCATCCGCCGTTTCCAGTGTCGAATCGACCGTGGCCGCATCAACCGGCAAGACACCCATCGCAAACTCTACGGGCGTACCGAAGCGCACCCCCATGGCGCCGCCGCCGGCTGAAAGGATGATGCCAACGGCCTCATCCTTCCAGCGATCAGCAAAATTGCGCCAAGCATAGATGGCGTCCTCGAAATTACCGACCACCGCGAATGCGGAAGCCGTAAAACGCGCCGGGATCCAGTCAATCCAATAAAACGCACGCTCGGCAAATCGACCAAACACTTCCTGCTTCATGTGATCTGGCTCATTCCAGGCGCGTGCCAGATATTCAGAAACACGATACATCACCGCACAGGCCGGGCCGACCGGCATCAAAAACCAGAAAAATACGCCGAATACATGACGATGCGTGGTCACCAGCGCCTTTTCGGAAGCAATCCGAGAGATTTCGCTGACATCCATGTCGGCCGTATCCTCTTTAGTCCACTCTGCCAACAAGGCTCGTGCTGCCAGTTCATCGCCGCTATTGAGCGCTAACTGGATCGATGTGAAATAGTGGCTGTAATGCCGAAAACCCAAGGTCAGATAAACAATCAGGATATTCCAGGCTAATGCCGCCAGTGGGCTGATGCGCAGACATACCCAGTAGATCAGACCCGCCGGCAGTGTCAATGCGCCCACCATCATCACCCAGCCCAGACGTCCATGATGCGGATGCCCGGCATTGAACCAGTTTTCGATGCGCGCAGCAAAGGCTTTGATTCCGGCATAAATAGGATTGTCCGCACGCAGCGGCTTCAATTGCTCAATCAGGAGTGCAAAGAGTATGGAGAGAAATGTCATTAAGCGGCCTTTTTAGTCACCGTGCACATACCATCCTCAATGCTGCGCACGACATTTTTTACAGTCAAACAAATGATACAACGGCATCAAGATTTGCTGATATTTTATGTTGTCGTCGGGAGATATTCTGACGCGCAATGTCGTCAACGGTGCTCAGCTACGTAAGAAATGAAACAAGTTGCGCAACATGCCGGCGGTAGCACCCCAGATGAAAAAGCGCTCGTAAGGCATGGTATAAAACGTACGCCGTCCCATGCCACTAGGTAACTCAACGGTGCGGCGCTGATGATTCATGCCATCCATCAGAAACGCCAGTGGTACCTCAAAAATTTCCGCCACTTCGCGCGGATCCGGTATCACCTCGAAAGGCGGCCGCACCAGTCCTGCCACAGGCGTGACGCGATAGCCGGTACCGGTGAAATATTCCGGCAAGCTGCCTATCACTTCCACGTGCTGGCGAAGCAAGCCGATTTCCTCTTCGGTTTCGCGCAAGGCGGTATCGATTGGTGATTTATCGCTTAACTCCATGCGTCCACCAGGAAAGCTGACCTGACCGGGATGATCCTTCAAATCTGCGGTGCGTTGAGTAAACAACAAGGTCGGACCATCGGCGCGGATGATGATCGGCATGAGCACCGCCGCCGGACGTGGCGCGTCCGCGCTTTGATGCGGCCGCTGCTCACCAGTGATTTCAGGCATCCACGGCAGCGGCGTGGCAAATCGCGCACGCAACCAGTCGGCCTGCATACGCTCGGCCGCAAGCCCAGCCTCACCGGCGATGGACTCAACAGGAAGAATTTGCGGATCAAAACTGGCCAAAACCATATCCTAAAAATGGAAAGCAAGAAGGGGCGCCATCAGACGCCCCTTCTTGTGCACTTGCGTGCCTGCACATCCGAAGATTACGCTTGGGCCTTGGCAGTGCCGCGGCGGTTAGGCAACTTCTCTTTGATACGCGCCGATTTACCGGAACGCTCACGCAGATAGTACAGCTTGGCACGACGAACATCGCCGCGACGCTTGACTTCGATCGAAGCGATCAATGGCGAGTACAACTGGAATGTACGCTCAACGCCTTCGCCCGAAGAAATCTTACGGACGATGAAGTTGGAGTTCAAACCACGATTGCGACGGGAAATCACGACGCCTTCGTAGGCCTGAGCACGCTTACGCGTACCTTCAACCACGTTGACACTGACGATGACGGTATCGCCTGGCGCGAAGTCAGGGATACTCTTCGCCAGACGGGTGATTTCTTCTTGCTCTAATTGCTGGATCAGATCCATTTTTTACTCCAAAAACCATCTTGCCGGCGCTGATCAAATCGGCAATGCACATCGGCATTGCCACCATACATGCCCGGTAGAGGATGGGGTTTTATCAACGGACGCGGCCGAAACCGGCTGAGTCCGCACTCACTACAACAAACTACTTAAAAACTTTTCATCGCCACGACTCAGCAAACTGTCCTGACGCGCCCTGGCAATGAGATCCGGACGCTTCTTCGCGGTCGCTTCCAAAGCCCGTTCACGCCGCCATTTTTCGATTTCAGCATGGTGACCGCCCATCAATACCGGTGGCACCGCCACGCCTTCATATTCTTCCGGACGAGTATAGTGCGGGCAATCAAGCAGGCCGTTGACAAAGCTATCTTCAACCGCCGAGGCGCCATCATGCAATACACCCGGCAACTGCCGGATCACGGCATCCATGAGCGCCATGGCAGGCAATTCACCGCCAGACAAGACAAAGTCGCCGAGACTGACTTCTTCATCCACCTGACTATCAAGCAAACGCTGGTCAATCGCTTCATACCGGCCGCACAGCAACACCACACCAGGATCCTGCACAAATTGCATGACCCGCTGATGAGTCAGCGGCTTGCCTTGCGGCGACAAGTACACCACCCGTGGCCGCGGCAAACCCAGTTCTAGCTGGCGCTGCCTGGCAGCGGCCAGGGTTTGCTGCAAGGGTTTGGCCAACATCACCATACCAGGACCACCGCCATAAGGCCGATCGTCAACCGTACGATGATTGTCGGTCGTGAAATCACGCGGATTCCACAAGGACAAACCCCACCTCTTTTGTTCGAATGCACGGCGTGTTACGCCCGATTGCGTCAAGGCAGAAAACATCTCAGGGAAAAGTGTGACGACGTCAAATTGCATGTGACACCCTTTCCACTCTTTCCACCGCTAACAACACTACCGGTTTAATAATCCAGTCCCCAGTCGACCGTAATCTTCTTCTCAGCCAAAACGACCGATTTGACGAATTGATCAACATAAGGAATCAGAATTTCTGCCACAGCCTTGCTCTCGACATCAGCTTCAGCGGTCTGCACCGGGACCGTTGGTATAATGCGCAAAATCGGATGCGCACCATTGTCCATCAGATCGCCGACCACGCCCAAAGACTGGCCTTGCAAATTTTCAACTGCCAGGCCGATCAGGTCGACCCAGTAAAATTCATCGTCGGACAAAGCAGGAAAGTGGCTGCGCGCGATCTGCACCACGGTGCCCTTGAGCGCCTCTGCAGCATCACGACCAGCCACTCCCATCAGCCGCGCCACCACATCACCGCTGTGGTACTTGGCTTGCATCATCTCGACATCGCGCAATTCTGGCTTATCCAGCCACCAGGTTTTTGCGCCCAGCAATGCATCCGCATCTGCCGAATAAGGCTTGACCCGCACCCATCCCTGAATACCATAAGCACCAGTGATGTAACCAACCGTGACCAGATCCGCAGGAACTGAAACACCGGCGCCGGATTGTGTGGATTGCGTCAAACCTGTCTAACGAATTCGCTAACGAAACTAGGCAAAAACGGCTGCAATTAAGCAGCAGCTTTCTTGCCAGCTTCGCTAACCAGACGAGCAACAGTCGGCGACAATTGTGCGCCAACGCCTTGCCAGTGAGTCAGACGGTCTTGAGCGATACGGAACGACTCTTCCTTGCCGGAAGCCACTGGATTGTAGAAACCCAGACGTTCGATAAAGCGACCGTCACGACGATTGCGCGAATCAGTTGCAACGATGTTGAAGAATGGGCGCTTCTTGGCGCCTCCACGAGCTAAACGAATAACGACCATAATGGTTCCAAAAAGTGTTCGAACACGGAAAAGTTGGCAATTATAGCCGAAATACTGCCTCAACAGCAAGTACGATAAGGGAAAGCGCCGTGTTCATCGGTGCGAGCCGGACTGGCTCTTTACACTTCCCCACCCACTAGCTGCCTTATCAGACAGAAAAGCTCCTGCCTGCGGGCGCAGGCAGCCGCTATACTGATTGCAGTTTTTTTACAACAAATCGTCTCAGATCCCGATTCATCGGCAGTTTTGCCACTCAAAATTGATTTCATGACAATCTTGCATCGTAACAAGACCATCACCACCCTCCTCGCTGCCGTCTTTGGCGGCATCGGTCTGCATCGATTTTATCTCTACGGACGACGCGACTGGCTGGGTTGGCTGCATATTGTCAGCCTGCCAGTTTCCGCGATGGCGATTTTGATGCTCAACAACGCACAGCCTTTGTTTGTCGGCATCTTGTTTATCTTGTCGATACTAAGCGGCTTCCTCGAAGCGCTGGTGATCGGTCTAACCTCAGATGAAAAATGGGATGCCAAACACAATCAAGACTCTGGTAAGCAATCCGAGTCACATTGGGTCTTGGCGCTGATCCTGGTGCTGACCTTGGCAGTGGGCGCCACGGCCGCAATCGCCCTGCTGGCGCGCGGCTTCGATCTATTCTTTACCGGCGGCGCTTACGGCTGAGCTTAGCGCGCTGAGCATGGCAAGACGGGCCCACAAGAGCCCGTCTTGCCATATCAGAATTGCTCTTCGGTCAATGCCAACACACCAGCACTGCCCTCGATGATCGCTGCCTGCAACGACGACGCTTGCGTCAGAAAATGATCTGCATAGAAACGCGCGGTGACAATTTTTGCCCGATAGAAACTGGCATCGCCGGTACCGGCCTGCAACTTGTCGACCGCCACCAACGCGGCGCGTGCCATTTGCCACCCCCCCAACACCACGCCCGCCAGCTTGAGATAGAGCACGCTGCCGGAGAACACAGCTTTGATGTCTGACTTGATATTGCCAACCACGTAACCGACGACAGCATCAAGCGCGTCTGCACCAGCACTCAGACGTTTGCGAATGGCTTGCAAATCGTCACCATAGTCGCCGCCGACATCGGCCAATGCGGCCTCGGTCTTGCGCATTTGCGCAATCAGACTGCGCGCTACCGCACCGCCATCACGCGCCGTCTTGCGACCAACCAGGTCGTTCGCCTGGATCGCCGTGGTGCCTTCATAAATAGCCAGGATACGTGCATCGCGGTAATACTGCGCAGCACCGGTCTCTTCAATAAACCCCATGCCGCCATGCACTTGCACGCCAGTCGAAGCGACATCAATGGCCAGTTCGGTCGACCAGCCTTTGACAATCGGCACCAGAAATTCGTAACAAGCCTGATTTTCCTTGCGTACTGCTTCATCGCCATGATGATGGCCGCAATCGGATGCCGCCGCCGCTACATAAGCCAGCGCGCGCGACGCTTCTATCTGCGCACGCATCGACATCAGCATGCGCCGCACATCCGGCTGGTGGATGATCGTGACGGCACCGGCAGAGCCCAGCAGATCGCGCGACTGCACGCGATCCTTGGCATAGCTGACCGCCTTTTGATAAGCCCGTTCGGCAACGCCGATACCTTGCATACCAACGGCAAAACGCGCAGCATTCATCATGATGAACATGTATTCGAGGCCGCGGTTTTCTTCGCCCACCAACATGCCGATGGCGCCGCCATGGTCGCCAAACTGCAAGACTGCGGTAGGACTCGCCTTGATACCCAGCTTGTGCTCGATCGACACGCAATGCACGTCGTTACGCTCACCCAGCGAGCCGTCCGGCTTGACCAGGAATTTCGGCACAATGAACAGTGAAATGCCCTTGACCCCCTCGGGCGCATTCGGCGTACGCGCCAGCACCAGATGGACGATATTGTCGACCATATCGTGTTCACCATAGGTGATGAAGATTTTGGTACCGGAAATTTTGTAGCTGCCATCGTCCTGCGGCAGCGCGCGCGTTCGCACCAGCGCCAGATCCGATCCGGCTTGCGGCTCGGTCAGGTTCATCGTACCGGTCCATTTACCGGAAATCAGATTCGCCAGATAGGTTTGCTTTTGCGCCTCGGTGCCTGCCGTTATCAATGCCTCGATGGTGCCATCAGTCAACAAAGGACACAGCGCGAATGACAGGTTGGAAGAATTGAGCATTTCGATACAGGCGGTTGCCACCAACTTGGGCAAACCCTGACCACCGAATTCGACCGGGTGTTGCACGCCTTGCCAGCCGGCTTCGCCAAATTGCTTGAAAGCTTCCTTGAAACCTTTGCTGGTGGTTACCTGGCCATCGTGCCAAAAGCTCGGCTCTTTGTCCCCCGCATGGTTCAGCGGTGCGACCACTTCGCCGCAAAATTTGGCATTCTCTTCCAGAATCGCCTCAACGGTTTCCGGCGTAGCATCTTCGCAGCCGGGCAAGGCATTGACTGCCGACAATCCTGCCAGCTCGTTCAATACGAACTGCATATCTTTCAAAGGCGCGGCGTAGCTCATCTCGACTCCTGATTCCTCATAACGTATTTTCTTGCGCAATCTGTTGTTGCGCTGATGACTAGGCGGCCCTGACAACAAACAGGGCCGCTGGCACAGTACCGATCAGCCTAATTGCTTGATCAATTCCGGTACGATTTCAAACAAATCGCCGACGATGCCGTAGTCTGCCACCGAGAAGATCGGTGCTTCTTCATCCTTGTTGATAGCCACGATGACCTTGGAATCTTTCATCCCCGCCAAATGCTGAATCGCGCCGGAAATACCAATGGCGATATACAGCTGCGGCGCCACGATCTTGCCGGTCTGACCAACCTGCCAGTCGTTGGGCACATAACCCGCATCCACAGCTGCGCGCGAGGCGCCCATGGCGGCGTTGAGCTTGTCGGCCAACGGCTCCAGAATCTTGAAGCTCTCTGCCGAGCCCATGCCACGACCACCGGAGACGATGATCTTGGCGGCGGTCAACTCAGGACGATCCGACTTCGCCACTTCACGCGACACAAAGCTGGACTTGCCTGAATCAGCCACGACAGGAATTGCTTCCACGCTAGCGTTGCCACCACTGACGGCGGCATCGAAACCGGTGGTGCGTACGGTGATGACCTTGATGCTGTCGCTCGATTGCACGGTGGCAATCGCGTTACCAGCATAGATCGGCCGTTCGAAGGTGTCGGCGCTGTCGACCTTGGTGATTTCGGAAATTTGCGCGACATCCAAACGCGCGGCTACGCGCGGCAGGATGTTCTTGCCGTAGGCCGTCGCCGGCGCCAGAATGTGGCTGTAATCCTTGGCAATTGCCAGCGCTTGCTCGGCAACGTTTTCGGCCAGCCCATCGGCGAATTGCGCCGCATCGGCCAACAAGACTTTGGAAACGCCGGCAATCTGTGCGGCCGCCGCAGCAACTGCCTGAACGTTGTGACCGGCAACCAGGATATGGACATCGCCGCCAGCTTGCACGGCGGCGGTGACGGTATTGAGAGTGCTGCCCTTGAGGCTGCTGTTATCGTGTTCTGCAATGACGAGTGCGGTCATGATGTTGTGTCCCTTAGATGACTTTGGCTTCGGTCTTGAGCTTGGCAACCAGAGTCGCCACGTCCGGCACCTTGACGCCGGCACTGCGCTTAGGCGGCTCAACCACCTTCAGGGTCTTCACGCGCGGCGCGACATCAACGCCAAGATCTTCCGGCTTGAACGTATCGAGTGTCTTTTTCTTGGCCTTCATGATGTTGGGCAAGGTCACATAACGTGGCTCATTCAAACGCAAGTCGGTGGTGACAATGGCTGGTAGTGTCAGCGACAAGGTTTCCAGGCCGCCATCAACTTCACGTGTGACGCTGACCTTGCCGTCTTCGAGCACCACTTTGGAGGCAAACGTGGCTTGCGGCCAACCCAGCAATGCCGCCAGCATCTGACCGGTCTGATTACTGTCGTCGTCAATGGCTTGCTTGCCCAGGATGATCAGTTGCGGCTGCTCCTTGTCGGCCAGCGCCTTCAAGAGCTTGGCCACGGCCAAGGGTTGCAGGTCCAGATCGGCTGGCGTTTCCACCAGAATGCCGCGATCGGCACCAATCGCCATGGCCGTGCGCAGGGTTTCCTGGCATTGCGTCACGCCGCAAGACACAGCGATCACCTCCGTAACCTTGCCGCCTTCTTTCAAGCGTGTGGCTTCTTCCACTGCGATTTCGTCGAATGGGTTCATCGACATTTTGACGTTAGCGATGTCCACACCGCTGCCGTCGGTTTTGACGCGTACTTTGACGTTGTAATCCACTACCCGTTTCACGGGGACTAATACTTTCATCGCCTGGTCCTTGGAAAAATCGAATTGACGTAAACGTAAACTGAATTGTGATTATAAAAGCAAAAGCACCGCACCACCAAAATTTAGCACGATCGTTCTTTTTAATGAAGGAAGGATACACATTAAATCGCGTCAGCGAAAGTCCCGAGGAGGTTTTTTTCCAGGATTTTTTCAGAGTTTCTTAATCGCAATTATTTTGCCGCCTGTGCCGGCACAAATTGTTATGCAGACGCCAGCATGGTGACGTAATGCCGAGTGACTTCCGTCAAGTCGGGGCCGACCAAGGGGAATTCGATTGCTCTGTGCACGCCGCGTCGAAAGTAGCTGAACACCTGGCGCCACTGTGCATCATCGTGTTCCAGCGGCGCCGCTGTGAGCTTGCCGCCATCTTCGCTGACGCCCTTGCAATGCACGTATTGCACATGTTGTGCCAAAGTACGTGCGGCGACTTCGGCATCGACGCCATGCCAGCGCCAATTGCCGATATCAAAAGTCATACCGACACTCACGCCGGTACCCGCGCACACCGCCATGAAATTGGCAATGGCATTGAGCATGCCGCCATGCGGGGTCTGATCATTTTCAATCAACAAGGGTAGCGGTGTTTGCGCAACCAAACGTGACCACTCGCGCATATCGCTGGCGGGCGAAAAATGTCCCAGCGACAGCTTGACGAAACGCGACTCCAATAGCTGCGCCTCAGCCACCACTTCTTCCAGTTCTTCGCGCGCGAGCGTGCCGTCTGGGCGAAACAATTCGATTGAAGCCGAATACACCGAGAACAAGTGATGCGCCAGCAGCACGTCGCGCAATTGCCTGAAGTCCGGCCAGGCATCGCACAACTCGCGGTGAATTTCCAGTCCGGCCGCACCAGCTGCGGCCACCACAGGAACCAGTTGCGCATGACCGACACGGCGCACGTAATCTGCACCATAGGACGAAGCGGCGACAACCACCGGGGCTTTCATTGGCGTGCACCTACGCCAATGAAGTGGCGCACGTGTAGCTTGATGAGGCCACGGGAAAACTTCATTTCATGAGTGATCAGCGACATTGTCATTGCTCCTCTCGTCCGTTTTTCCCCACGACCTCCTCTGGCACGGCGCAAGCAAAACGCATCGCTGCACTCTCAGTTTGTGTCGGGTGACGACCATGCTACCACCATCAATGATTGGCTGTACGTTGGTGCAACGCAGCACGATGGTTTTTTTATCCGACTGATTTACCGTACATGAGTCAAATCAACATTTGCCGGATTGGTTGCAGCACCGAACGCCCCAGTCGAACACTACGCGCACCATTCCAGCCGACCCGCTGATCCGGCAAATTGGCGTTGTCCTTGAACGGCAACTCCAGTGTCAGCGACACGCATTGGAAGGTATGCCCGATATATTTGGATGCCAGCGTCAGCAGCTCATCATTGTATTTACTGGCGGCATAGCCGAACTTATCCTGGAAGTCAGGATTGGCTTGTTTGTAGCAATCGATGAAAGCCTGTTGCTGGGCGGCCTGACGGGCATCAAAACTCGCCAGCATTTCACTGCCGGCAGCAAACACGTAGGGCAAGGCCTCATCGCCATGCACATCAAGGAATAGGTCGCAGCCGGTGGCGTGAATTTTCTGTTTAACCAGAAAGACTTCCGGGCTACGGGCCATGCTGGGTGTCATCCATTCCCGATTCAAATTGGCGCCGGCAGCATTGGTGCGCAGATTGCCATGCACCGAACCATCCGGATTCATGTTGGGCACGATGTAAAAAACAGTCTCTTGCAACACTGTGCGCACCAGCGGGTCGGCACCATCCAGCAAGCCTTCCAGCAGCCCTTCAATGAACCACTCCGCCATGGTTTCGCCGGGATGCTGACGGGCGATGACCCAGATCTTTTTGGCGGCATCAGGATTGCCGACGATGAGCAGATTCAGATCGCGGCCCTCGACCGTCAAGCCCAGCTGTTCGCTGCGCACCAGCGGCGACTGTTCGGAGCGTGCCAGCAGCGCCAGATGGCGCTCCCATGGATAGGGTTCAAAATAGGCGTAGTAGATGCTGTCAAATTGCGGCGTATGACGCACCACCATCTGACTGCCGTCGAAACTGGTCGGCACCCGAAACCAATTTTCGCGGTCGTAGCTGGCGACGACTTGGTAGTCCTCCCAACCTTTGGGATACGTACACGCCCCCGCGTTCGAAAACACAATAGTGCAAGCCTGATCGCGAGCGCCTTGCAGGCGAAAGTAAAACCATTGCGAGAAATCGGCGGCGCTGTCCTTGCGGATTTGCAGTTCGATGGCGTCGGCTTGTTCGGCGCGAATCACGTTGATGGCGCCGGCGTCGAAGTTGCTGCTGATGTGAATAGACATAGGAGTAAGTTATATTTCATTGACACGATGACAAGCCACCATGCTGCCCTTGAACAGCTGCAGCAATGGTTGTTCTTGACGGCAACGCTCAATCGCATGCGGGCAGCGGTTGCTGAAGGCGCAGCCCGGCGGCGGTGCCAGCGGCGATGGCAATTCGCCGTCGAGCATGATCTTGGCCTGGCGCTGCGCCGGATCGATGCGCGGCGTACTGGCCAGCAAGGCACGCGTATAAGGATGCAGCGGCTGGCCAAAAATAGCGGCCTTATCGCCGTACTCAACGGCTTTACCGAGATACATCACCAACACCTGGTCAGCAATATGCTCCACCACCGACAGATTGTGCGAGATGAACAGATAGGCCACCTTGGTCGCTTGCTGAATATCCATCAACAAATTGAGTACCTGAGCCTGGATCGAAACGTCCAACGCTGACACCGGCTCATCGGCAACAATCACCTGGGGATTGAGCATCAAAGCGCGCGCGATGGCGATACGCTGACGCTGACCTCCTGAGAACATGTGTGGATAACGGCCAGAGAATTCGGCGCGCAAACCCACCTGTTGCATCATCGCACCAACCTTTTCGCTGCGTTCGCTCTTGCTCAGCGCGGTGTTGATGATCAGCGGCTCTTCCAGCATGGCGCCAACTTTTTTACGCGGGTTGAGACTGGCATAGGGATTCTGGAACACCATCTGCACCAGCGGACGCGCTTGTTTCATCGTCGCCGCATTACCGGCGGCGACATTCAGGTCGCCCAACCACAACTCCCCTGCGGTCAAAGACTCGATCATGGTGATCTGACGCGCCAGGGTCGATTTGCCACAGCCAGATTCGCCTACGATGGCGAGCGTCTTGCCTGCTTCCAGCGTGAACGAGACTCCGTCCAGTGCCTTGGCCATCGCCTTAGGCCTGAACCAGCCTTGCGAAACCGGATAGTGTTTGGTCAGATTGTTGGCACGCAGCAGCGGTAGCACCGCCTGCGACGCTGCGCTCAGGTCGCTCATCGGCTGGCCTCTTGCAATGAATTGGTAGGGTGCCCGGCACGATCAAGTGGAAAATGGCAACGTACTTTGACGTGGCCGCCACCTTGCAGGGCCGGGCGCTCTTGGCTGCAACGCGCCACCGCATAGGCGCAACGCGGGCCGAGCAGACAACCGGTGGGTCGATCGTACTGACCCGGCACCATGCCGGGAATGGTCTGCAGACGGGCGCGGCCAATGTTGTGCTCCGGCAGCGCGGCCAGCAGCGCTTGCGTATAGGGATGCTGGGGCGCGTTAAAAATCTCCGGCACCGTGCCGGTTTCAACGACCTGGCCGGCGTACATCACCACCACCCGTTGCGCCGTTTGCGCCACCACGCTCAAATCATGCGTAATCAGCATCAGCGCCATGCCGCGCTCGCGTTGCAGTTGCAACAGCAGCTCCAACATCTGCGCTTGCACTGTCACGTCCAGCGCCGTGGTCGGTTCATCTGCGATCAGCAGACGCGGGTTGCAAGCAATGGCGATGGCCACCATCACACGCTGGCTCATGCCGCCGGACAATTGATGCGGATAGGCGTCCAGACGCCGCTCCGGATCGGGAATATTAACCTGGCGCAACAGTTCCAGCGCCCGCGTGCGCAGTTCAACCTTGGAGCCGCCCTGATGCACGCGCAAGGTTTCCATCAACTGGAACGCCACGGTAAACGATGGGTTCAAACTGGTCATCGGGTCTTGGAAAATCATGGCGATATCCTTGCCCAGCAGGCTGCGCCGCTCGCGCTGCGGCATGTGCAACAGATCGCGCCCATCGAACTCCATGCGCTCTGCCTTGACGCGGCCCGGATAGTCGATCAAGCCCATCAACGCCAGCGATGTCACGCTCTTGCCTGAACCGGATTCACCGACGATGCCGACCACCTCGCCCTGCTCGAGCTGCAGATCAAGGCCATCGACTGCGGTAAACGGGATCGCTTCGGTACCGAACTCGATGCGTAGCTGTTGAATGTCTAATAAGGCCATGATTTATCGCTTCAATTTAGGATCCAAGGCATCGCGCAAACCATCGCCCATTAGATTGAACGCCAGTACCGAGATAAGAATTGCCAGACCAGGAAAAGTCACCACCCACCAGGCGCTTTGGATGAATTCCAGCGCGCTGGCCAGCATCGAGCCCCATTCTGGTGTTGGCGGTTGCGCGCCCAGACCGAGAAAGCCTAAGGCCGCGGCGTCCAGGATCGCCGTCGAAAAACCCAGCGTCGCTTGGACAATCAAGGGCGCGGCGCAATTGGGCAACAGGCAGTTGAACATCAAGCGCAAATTGCCGGCACCGGCAATGCGCGAGGCATTCACATATTCCTTCGACATTTCGCCCAGCACGGCCGAGCGGGCCTGCCGGGTGTAGTGCGGCAGTTGCACAATGGCAATGGCATACATTGCATTCATCAGCCCCGAACCAAGCATCGCGACCACCGCGACCGCCAACAACAAACTGGGCAGCGCCAGCATGATGTCCATCAGCCGCATGATGATAACGTCGACGATGCCTTGAAAAAAGCCCGCAACCAGACCGAGAATCACGCCCAGGCTCAATGCGATCGCAATCGAGCTCAAGCCAATCAGCAGTGACAGCCGGGTGCCATGAATGATGCGCGACAACACGTCGCGCCCGACCGGATCGGTGCCGAGCAGGAATTTGGTGGTACCGCCGGTCTGCCAGAATGGCGGTGACAGCACCGCGTCGCGGTATTGCTCAATGGCCGAATGCGGCGCAATGACGTCGGCAAAAATCGCCGCCAGCAGCATCAGCAACACCACGGACAAACCGATTACCGCACCGCGATTCTGGCAAAAATGACGCCAGAGTTCGACGCCGGGATGCGGCGGTTGCGCCTGCTCACGCTGAACCGCAGGCATGGGAGAAGGTGAAGTGCCGCTCATGAATGATGCCTGATTCTTGGATTGATCACGCCGTAGAGAACATCGACGATCAAGTTGACGAAAATAACGATGCAGGCCGACATCAAAATGCCGCCTTGCACCACCGGATAGTCACGGCGCTGGATGGCACCGACCAGCCACTTGCCGATCCCAGGCCAGGAAAAGATGGTTTCGGTCAGAATCGCACCGGCCAGCAGCAGGCCCACTTGCAGCCCGATCACGGTCACCACCGGGATCAGTGCATTGCGCAAGGCATGCACGCCAACCACACGTAATTGCGAGAGCCCCTTGGCGCGCGCCGTGCGCACATAGTCTTCACGCAACACTTCGAGCATGGCTGAGCGCGTCATGCGCGCAATCACCGCCAATGGGATGGTCGCCAGCGCAACAGAGGGCAAAATCAGATGTGACAGCGCCGATTTGAAGGCGTCCATATCACCGGCCAGCAGCGTATCGATGAGCATGAAACCGGTCACCGGCGGCAGGTCGAACAAGATGTCGATACGGCCCGACACCGGGGTCCAGCCCAGCGTCACGGAGAACAGCAAGATCAGCAACAGCGCCCACCAGAAAATCGGCATCGAATAGCCGGTCAAGGACACCCCCATGATCGAATAATCGAGCACGGTATTACGCTTGAGCGCGGCCACAATGCCGGCCGGTATGCCGATGAGCAGCGCCAGCAACATCGCGCAAAACGATAGCTCCAAGGTGGCTGGAAACAGTGTTGCAAATTCGCGCAGCACGGGTTCGTGCGTCACGTAGGAAACGCCGAGATTGCCGCTCAATACCTGCTTGAGGTAACTGAAATATTGCAAATACAACGGCTGATCGAGACCCAGTTCATGCGCCAGTTGCGCATAACGTGCCGGATCCATGCCGTGCTCGCCGGACATGACTTCCACGGCATTGCCGGGAATCATATGAATCAGGGTAAACACCATCAAGGTGATCCCCAGGAAGGTTGGTATCACCAAGCCTAGCCGACGTAATAGAAAACCAAACATAAGAGATGCCCTGGGTGAGAATAAAAGGGAATACGGGCAGGCTGACTGAGTCCGTATTACCCAGCATGCAAACCTATGCCGCCATCCTCACGGAGGCATAGTCAATTGCCATCGACATGCTTGGATCAGTACCTTGCTGGCGCACTGCATGCACGGCCCACTGTCACAGCAGCGACCGTGCACGACACCAGTTTTGCCAGGCCTTATTTGGCCAGATCGACCTTGTCAAAGTAATTGGTTGTGGTGGCGCTCATTTGGTAACCGACCACTTCCTTGCGCATCGGCATGAAACGTACCGAGTGAGCGATTGTGATCATCGGCGCCTCTTCCTTGACCAGCACTTGCGCCTGCTCGTACAGCGCTGCACGATCAGCCTGCTTGCTCACAACCTTGGCTTTTTGCACCAGGGCATCGAACTGTTTGTCGCACCAGCGCGCCACATTGCCGCCGCCCTTGACCGCCTCGCAACCGAGGATGGTAGCGAAGAAATTGTCTGGATCGCCGTTGTCGCCGCTCCAACCAAACATCATTGCTGACTGCTCGCCAGTTTTGCTGCGCTTCTTGTATTCGCCCCATTCATAGGTCGTCAGCTTGGTTTTGACGCCGATTTTTTCCCAGTCGGCCTGAATCAATTCGGCCATGCGCTTGCCGTCGGGATTGTAAGGACGGGTCACAGGCAGATACCAGAGCTCGATCTCAACGCCATTCGGATAACCTGCCTTGGCCAGCAATTCCTTAGCCTTGACCGGGTCATACGCGTAGTCCTTAACCTTGTCGTTGTAACTCCACATGGTTGGTGGAATCAAGTTTTTCGCCACCGTACCGGCACCCAGGAATACCGTCTTGAGGATGGTTTGCTTGTCCACCGCCATGTTCAATGCCTGCCGCACCAACTTGTTGTCGAACGGCTTTTTCTCTACGTTAAAAGCCACATAGCCAACATTGAGGCCCGGCGTGGTCTGCACCTTGATATCTTTGTCCGCTTGCATGGAGGCCAGATCGGCCGGCTTCGGATACGCCATGATCTGGCATTCGTTGGCCTTGAGCTTGGCGTAGCGCACCGAGGCATCTGGTGTGATCGCATAGATCAGATTATCCAGCTTGGGACGGCCTTGCCATGCCTTGTCGAAGGCCTTATAGCGAATCACCGCGTCTTTTTGATAGGAGACGAACTGGAACGGGCCGGTGCCGACCGGCTCGCGATCGATCACGTCAGGTGTGCCAGCGGCTGCCATTTTGTCGGCATATTGGGCCGACAGGATAGATGCGAAATCCATCGTCAAATCGGCCAGGAATGGCGCTTCCGGATGCTTGAGCGTGAATTTCACAGTGTAGTCATCCACTTTTTCCAGTTTGTCGACGATGCCATTCATGGCCATGTCTTCAAAATAGGCAAAGGTTTGTCCGGCAGCCAGCTTGTGGAAAGGATGATTGGCTTGCGCCATGCGATTGTAGCTGAACAGCACATCATCGGCATTAAAGTCACGCGTTGGCGTGAAATTGGCCGTGGTGTGGAATTTGACGCCTTTGCGCAGCTTGAATGTGTAGACCAGGCTGTCGGGCGAGACTTCCCAGGATTCGGCCAGACCGGGAACGATGGTCGTGGTGCCGAGCTTGAATTCCACCAAGCGGTTATACATCGGTGCTGCCGAAGCATCGAATGTGGTGCCGGTTTCAAAGAGCTGTGGATTGAATCCTTCCGGACTGCCTTCCGAACAAAACACCAGCGTTTTGGCCGCCATGGCGATGCCACCGTAGACGCACAGGACTGCAAACAGCCCCGCTTTGATGACCGCTTTGTGTTTATTTTTCATCTATTGTTCTCCCTAGTATTAATCTCGGCAACACTCAACAAGGTGCGAATGGCCGCATGTTCATGAATATTGCTCTACGCAAATGAAAAGCAAATTTTGTGCCCACATTATCAGATTGACATGAACGATTCAATTTCCTCGCATGTCTTGGGAATCGGCTCGCCCAATATACGCGATCCTGCATCGGTGACCAAGACGTCGTCCTCGATGCGGATGCCTCCGAAATCATGGTATTCGTTAAAACAGGCATAGTCGATATAGTCACTATGCAGCCCCTGCCCCTGCCAATTCGCAATTAATTGCGGAATGAAATAAATGCCAGGTTCAACCGTAATGACCATGCCGGCGCGCAGCGGCTTGGCAAGCCGCAAGTTGCGCAGGCCAAACAGGCTGCTTCTATGATGACTGGCATCGTAGCCGACCAGATCCTCGCCGTAACTTTCCATGTCATGCACATCCAGGCCAAGTTGATGACCAAGGCCATGCGGATAGCACAGCGCATAAGCGCCTGAATCGACAATGGCTTCCGCATCTCCCCGAAACAGCCCTAGCTTGCTCAGACCGCGCACCATGTGCAGCGCCGAGCTACGGTGCACTTCGGCATAGGCCACGCCGGGACGTATCGCCGCGATGCACTCTTGTTGTGCATGCAGTACCACTTCGTAGACGGCGCGTTGTCTGGCGCTAAAGCGTCCACCGACCGGAATGGTGCGCGTAATGTCACCGGCATAATGGCAGGGGCTTGCCGCGCCGGAATCATTGACGATCAGGTCGCCTTGGCGCAGTAGATTATCGTACGTGTGATTGTGCAGAATTTCGCCATGGCGCGAAAAAATCGGAATATACGGTGCGTAGGTATTGTGACGGCGCAGCACACGCTCCATTTCTGCCACGACTTCATATTCGTAGACATCGGGTTTGGCAAAACGCATCGCGGCAATGTGCATTTCACGCGTGACGACTTGCGCTTTTTCCAACTCTTCGATTTCCGCCTGGCTTTTGATTTCGCGTAGATGAACGATGGCTTCAATCAGTGCACGCGAGGCGCCGGGCTTGACCTGCTCTGGCGCCAGGTTCAATAACTTGGTCAGTTCTACGCTTGTTTCGGCGCGATACGGCGGTACGTAATGCACCACGCGTTGTTGTTGCTGTGCTGCTGCAATGGAGTGCTGCAATTCAGCATAGGGCCTGACTCGCACAATGCCCACAGCGGCCGCTTCGTCGCGCAAGGAATGCACATGCGGTCCGTGCCAGATCATATCCTCGTCCGATTGTTCATTGCCGAACAGCACTTCGCTGCCGTCATCAAGATCGATGAGCGCCGCTAGTGCCGGACGTTGCAGCCCGAAAAAATAAGTGAAAGTGCTGTCTTGCCGAAATGGATAGCTATTGTAAGGCGAGCTCATCGGGATGTTGCCGGCGCCAATCAACAGCACCAGCCCGCCAGACAGCGCTTGCTTGAGTTGGCTTCGGCGCTGCGCGTATTCGTTGGTATCAAACATGAAAGCTCCGTCTGAGTGGTCAGTAGTGGATAGAAGGCTGAGCGGGAGCGCGCAGTGCGTAGCCAGGGGTCTAGACGGCAACGCCAGGCGCAGGACAGATCTGAACGCCCTTGCAGGGAAAATAAGTCAATTGAGCGGAAGCTTGCTTAAATATCATCGTGAGTGCCTGGCACCGTTGCGGCGCGCGATAGTGTGCGTTAAGGCAGCTACTATAGTGGCACTGAAATTTTAGTCAAGTTTAGACTAGCGTGTGGGTCTTGACTGCCTCGAGCACGATGTCACTGAGTTGCGCCCCGCCCTCTTCTTCGATGTATTGCAATAAAGCGCGGCGCATACGCGGCTCCCAGAAACGCTTGATATGCGATGCCAGATCATTGACCGCCTGTTGGCGGTTGGGCATGGTGCCAAAGAAGGAGCCGATCTGATTGGCCATCTTGATCAGGTGCGCGATATTCATGATGCCTGTCTCTTGTCTCTATGTTGATCGAGTTTATGGTTTTAGATGCGCGTCAAGTCAGACGCTGCGGCCCGGCGTACACCACGTGCCCCTGACGGCGCACAAAGCCGACCAGCGTGACGCCGGTCTCCTGCGCCAGCCGAATCGCCAGCGCAGTCGGCGCAGAAATCGCCGCAATGAAGCCGATGCCGACCGTTGCGGCCTTCTGTACCATTTCGTAGCTGGCACGGCTGGTGATGATCACTGCGCCGCTGGAGAAATCCTGCTGCCGTTGCGCCAAGGCGCCGATCAGTTTGTCGAGCGCATTGTGACGACCGACATCTTCACGCACCAAGACAATCCGACCGTCACCGTCGAGCCAGGCGGCGGCATGGGTAGCGCCGGTTTGTTGTTGCAACTGCTGCTGTGCCTGCATGGCTTCCAATGCAGCATGCAGGGTTTGCGCTGAAAATCGCAAATCCGCATTGCCCACAACCGCTGGATGACGCACCGCCTGCGCCAGCGTTTCGGCTCCGCACAAACCGCAACCGGTGCGGCCAGTGAGGTTGCGGCGCTGTTGCTTGAGCGCGGCAAAGCGCGCGCTGGCGACCTGCATCTGCACCTGAATCCCTTCGGCGCCCGGCACAATGTCACAGTCATACAGCTCACTGGAATCGGCCAGTATGCCCTCGGTCAGCGAGAAACCCAGGGCAAAATCCTCCAGGTCCGCCGGTGTGGCCATCATCACGGCATGCGAAATACCGTTATATTCCAGCGCAATCGGCACTTCTTCAGCGACGACGTCACGCAATAATTCGCACTGCCCATCCCGCCATTTCGCCACCTCGACCGTGGCAGAGGTGGCGAATTCGGCGGCCACATTGCTGTGCGGCGGGATGATGCCTGCATTCATGGAACAACTTTCTTGAAAATTATTTGGTCGCTAACGGTTCGGCCTGCAACAAACCCAACTGTTCCGTGTTGAACTGCTCGTAATGCTGCTGCCACTGCGACGGCTGGGTGACCGGCATCACCTGCACCGCCGTCACCTTGTATTCCGGACAGTTGGTCGCCCAGTCGGAATTATCGGTGGTGATGACATTGGCGCCCGATTCAGGAAAGTGGAAGGTGGTATACACCACGCCCGGCTGCACCCGCTCGGTCACAGTAGCACGCAATACCGTCTGACCGGCACGCGACTCAATGCCGACCCAGTCACCTTCCCGCACGCCGCGGTCCTCGGCATCATGCGGATGGATCTCCAGGCGGTCTTCGCTATGCCACTGAGAGTTCTCGGTGCGCCGGGTCTGGGCGCCGACATTATATTGCGACAAAATACGGCCGGTGGTCAGGATCAGTGGATAGCGCTGCGTCACTTTTTCGTCGGTGGCGAAGTATTGCGTATTGATGAATTTGCCCTTGCCGCGAACGAAGCTGCCGATGTGCATGATCGGCGTGCCCTCGGGTGCCTGCTCGTTGCATGGCCACTGGATGCTGCCCAGGCGCTCCAGCTTGTCGTAACTGACGCCATGGAAGCTGGGGGTCAAGGCAGCAATTTCATCCATGATTTGCGACGGATGCTGGTAAGGCATCGCATAGCCCAGCGCAGCGGCCAGCGCCACGGTGACTTCCCAATCGGATTTTCCGGATTTCGACGGCATCACCTTGCGCACGCGTGAAATGCGGCGTTCGGCATTGGTGAAGGTGCCATCCTTTTCCAGAAACGACGAACCTGGCAGGAAGACATGAGCATACTTGGCCGTTTCATTAAGAAACAGATCCTGTACCACAATACATTCCATCGCCTGCAGCGCCGCCGTCACATGCTGGGTATTGGGATCGGATTGCACGATATCTTCACCTTCGCAGTACAGCCCCATGAAACTGCCGTCCAAGGCTGCATCGAACATGTTGGGAATGCGCAGTCCCGGCTCGGGATCGAGCGTCACGCCCCAGGCCTGCTCGAAGGTCGAACGTACAGTGGCGTCGGAGATGTGCCGGTAGCCAGGCAACTCATGCGGGAAGGATCCCATGTCGCAAGAACCCTGCACGTTGTTCTGGCCGCGCAGCGGATTGACGCCCACACCTTCGCGGCCGACATTGCCGGTGGCCATGGCCAGGTTGGCGATCCCCATCACCATGGTTGAACCCTGCGCATGTTCGGTCACTCCCAGGCCGTAATAAATGGCGCCGTTGCCGCCGGTAGCGAACAGGCGCGCTGCACCGCGCAACTCGGCAGCTGGCACTCCGCTGACTGCTTCCATGGCTTCCGGCGAATTGTCCGGCCGTAGCACGAACTGCTTCCAGTCCTCGTACGACTGGACATCGCAACGCTCACGAATGTAGTCTTCGCGCTGCAAGCCTTCGGACAAGATGACATGGGCCAATGCGGTAATCACGGCAACATTGGTGCCGGGCCGTAGCTTGAGATGATAGTCGGCCTGCACATGCGGCGACTTGACCATTTCTGTGGTGCGCGGATCGATGACGATCAGCTTGGCGCCTTGGCGCAGCCGTCGCTTCATCTGCGAGGCAAACACCGGATGCGCGGCGGCCGGGTTGGCGCCGATGATCATCACGACATCACTATGCATCACCGAATCGAAGGTTTGCGTACCAGCCGATTCGCCCAAGGTCTGCTTGAGACCATAACCGGTTGGCGAATGGCAGACCCGCGCACAGGTATCCACGTTATTGTTGCCGAAAGCCGCACGCACCAGCTTTTGCACCAGATAGGTTTCTTCATTGGTGCAACGCGAAGAAGTAATACCGCCGATGGCATCCTTGCCATGCTTGGCCTGTATCCGGCGGAACTCGCTGGCGGCGTAGCTGAGTGCTTCATCCCATGACACTTCGCGCCACGGATCGCTGATCTTGCTACGGATCATCGGTTTGGTCATGCGATCCTTGTGCGTTGCATAACCCCAGGCGAAGCGGCCCTTGACGCAGGAGTGGCCGTGATTGGCCTTGCCATCCTTGTGCGGCACCATGCGCACCACTTCATTGCCTTTCATTTCGGCCTTGAAGGAACAACCGACGCCGCAATAGGCGCAGGTGGTAATGGCGCTATGCTCGGCCTGGCCCAGCATGATCACCGTCTTTTCAGTCAGCGTCGCGGTCGGGCAAGCCTGCACGCAAGCGCCGCAAGAAACGCATTCCGATTCCATGAAGCTGTCCATCTGCCCGGCCGACACGCGTGACTCAAAGCCGCGGCCATTGATGGTCAGCGCAAAGGTGCCTTGCGTTTCTTCGCAGGCGCGCACGCAACGATTGCAGACAATGCATTTGGAAGGATCATAGGTAAAGTAAGGATTGGACTCGTCCTTCTTCATCTCCAGATGATTTTCGCCTTCATAACCGTAGCGCACCTCGCGCAGGCCGACCGCACCAGCCATATCCTGCAATTCACAATTGCCATTGGTCGGGCAGGTCAGACAATCGAGCGGATGGTCGGAAATATAGAGTTCCATCACGCCGCGCCGGATATCGGCCAGTTTGGGCGTCTGCGTCTGCACTTTCATGCCGGCTTCGCACGGCGTGGTGCACGAGGCCGGATAACCTTTCATGCGGCGGCCATCCTTGCCCTCAATCTCGACCAGACACAGACGGCAAGAGCCGAACGGTTCCAGGCTGTCGGTAGCGCACAGCTTGGGAACATTGATGCCGGCTTCGACCGCTGCGCGCATCACAGAAGTGCCGCTCGGCACCGTCACGTTGACACCGTCGATCTCCAGCGTGACCAGTTGGCCTGAGACTTTGGCTGGCGTGCCGTAATCGGTTTCGTTGAGCTGATTCATGACAACTACTCCTTGCTAAATGATGATGCGCCTCAGGCGGCTTGTCCGGCCGGTGCGACGACGCCGAAATCTTCAGGAAAATGATTCAATGCCGACAGCACCGGGAATGGCGTCATGCCGCCCATGGCGCACAGCGAACCATTCACCATGGTGTCGCACAGATCGCGCAACAGATGCACCTGCTGCGGCCGGTTTTGATTGGCAATGATGTGATCGATCACCTCTACACCACGAGTCGATCCGATGCGACAGGGAGTGCATTTGCCGCACGATTCAATGGCGCAGAACTGCATCGCATAACGTGCTTGCCGCGCCATGTCGACGCTGTCGTCGAACACCACCAGACCGCCGTGGCCAACCATCGCACCGATGGCGGCAAAGGCTTCATAGTCCAGCGCGGTATCGAATTGTGTTGGCGGCATATAGGCGCCCAGCGGACCACCGACCTGGACCGCACGAATCGGTCTGCCGCTGGCGCTACCGCCACCAAAATCCTCCAGCAACTGACGCAGACTCAGACCGAAGGCCTTTTCTACCAGACCACCCTGGCGGATATTGCCGGCCAGTTGAAATGGCAAGGTGCCGTGCGAACGGCCGACGCCATAATTCTTGTAAAACGCTGCGCCGCGCGCCAGCACGATAGGCACCGTTGCCAACGTGATGACATTGTTAATCGCGGTCGGTTGACCAAACAAGCCTTGCAGCGCCGGCAACGGCGGCTTGGCCCGGACCACGCCGCGCTTGCCTTCCAGGCTCTCCAGCAAGGCGGTTTCTTCACCGCAGATATAGGCGCCCGCGCCCATACGCACTGCCAGTTCAAACGCCTTGCCGCTGCCCAGAATATTACTGCCCAGATAGCCCGCAGCTGTCGCTACCTCAATGGCCTGATTCAGTGTCGCAATCGCATGTGGATATTCCGAGCGCACATAGACATAACCCGCCGTCGCCCCTACCGCCAAACCGGCAATAGTCATGCCCTCAATCAGTACGAAGGGATCATCCTCCATCATCATGCGATCCGAGAAGGTGCCGGAATCGCCCTCGTCGGCGTTGCAGACAATGTATTTTTGGGCAGCCTGTGCCGCAGCCACCGTCTGCCATTTGATGCCGGTTGGAAATGCCGCCCCGCCGCGTCCGCGCAAACCGGAGTCGAGCACCTCTTTAATGATGTCTGCGCCCGTCATGCCAAGCGCACGCCGGAGCCCGGCATAGCCCTCATGCGCCAGATAGTCGTCCAGCGCCACCGGATCAGTGATGCCGACGCGGGCAAAAGTCAGGCGTTCCTGATTCTTCAGATAGGGAATTTCTTCGGTCAATCCGCACGCCAAAGCATGTGCAGCGCCCTGCAGAAAACCGCTATCAAACAGTCCGGCAACATCGGCAACATCAACCGGTCCATAAGCCACCCGTCCCTGCGCAGTGGTCACTTCCACCAGCGGTTCCAACCAGAACATACCGCGCGAACCATTGCGCACCAAGCGAATCTCGGTACCGCGCCGTTGCGCTTCTTGCACAATGGCCGCGGCCACTGCATCAGCGCCCAGCGCAATTGCCGCAGAATCACGCGGCACGTAGACAGTCATCGGCGCGTTCATGATATCTCTCGCTTGCTTTGCAGCAGTTGATTGAGCTTGACGATGTTCATGCGCGCATGCAATTGACCGTCCACTACGAGATTGGGGCCACAGGCGCAGAGTCCCAGGCAATACACCGGTTCCAAAGTGAATTTGCCATCTGCCGTGGTTTCATGGAAGGCGCAACCTAGCGCTTGCTCGGCATGTCTGGCCAACATTTCGCCACCCACCGCCTGACAAGCCTCGGCACGGCAAATCTGCATCACATGCAGACCAGCCGGTTGCTGACGAAAATGGTGGTAGAACGAAATCACGCCATGCACTTCCGCGCGTGAAACATTGAGTGCATCGGCAATCATCGGCACGGCATCGGCCGGCACAAAGCCGATTGCTTCTTGGATCCCGTGCAATATCGGCAGCATCGCGCCAGGCATGTCACGACGCGCAGCGATCACCTCGCGCACCGCACTGATATCGAAGGGCTGCTCTCTGTTCATGATGTTATCTCCTGCTGACCTACTGATAAATGCCGGTGATTTTTATATTTCTGCCGGTACAAAAAACCATTTGTAATTACCGTCCACACACGACAAGCCCCTTACTAGCACTATAGGCGCGGCAAGGCACATTTTTAATTGTTACGAAGAATTGAAAAATAAGAATCGCTTGTTCTCCTTGCCTGCCGAAACAATATGGGTCGGATCAGAACACGACAAATTGAAACCCGGCCGCCGCCTGTTGCCTGCGACGGCCCTTGTTGCTACTGACTACCGGAACAACACGACTGCCTTTTGCAAGGTCAGCGCGATGCCCCAGATCAACGGAATGCCCACCGCCAGCCAGGCAGCGCCAAGAACAACTGGATTACCGCCTCGACCGACTTGCTCGAGCTCGGTAGCGCTCAGCGTGGCGACGTTGTCAGCAGCAGATTTTTCATGTGCCATCTTTTTTTCCTGCGCCAACTCATCGGCCGTCATGAAATGCTTGGCCGCTACCGGACGGATCAGCAGATTACAGATCAGACCCAATATCAGCATGCCCGCCAGGATATACATCGTGGTGTTGTAGACCGACTCACGCGGCATGCCCAACGACAGTTGATATTCACGCATGTAGTTGACCACCACCGGTCCCAGAATCCCGGCAGTTGCCCACGCCGTCAACAAACGGCCATGAATGGCACCGACCATTTGCGTGCCAAACAAATCCGCCAGATATGCCGGCACGGTTGCAAAACCACCGCCGTACATCGAGAGAATCACGCACACCGCAGCCACGAACAAAAACACCGAATCCGACTTGGCCGACCACGGCAGGCTGACATACAACACAAAGCCGAGCACGAAGAAAATGACATAAGTCAGCTTGCGGCCAAAGAAATCTGAACAGGAAGCCCAGACGAAACGTCCGCCGATGTTGAACAAACTGATCAATCCGGTGAAACCGGCAGCGATCGCTGCAATACCGGCTTTCTGCTCCACCGAGAGATCATTAAAACCGACATTAACGCCAAGCAAGTGACCGCCAAACACCTCTTGCAACATGGGCGATGAGATACCGATCACGCCAATACCGGCTGACACATTCAAACACAACACCAGCCACACGAGCCAGAACTGAGGAACGCCCCAGATCTTACTTACATGCACATGATGTGGCGTGATCATGACGTTGCCGCTGGCAACCGGAGGCGTCCAGCCGGCCGGTTTCCAACCACTGGGCGGCACCCGGTAGCCCAATGCTCCAGCCATCATGAAGATGAAATAGATCACCGCCATCACGACAAAGGTTTGCCATACACCAACTGATGTCGGCGTGGCGAAATGCTTCATCAGCTTATCAGCCAGCGGGCTGCCAACCAACGCACCGCCACCGAAACCCATGATCGCCATGCCGGTGGCCATGCCGCGCCGGTCTGGAAACCACTTGATCAAGGTCGACACCGGCGAAATGTAACCCAGGCCCAGACCAATACCGCCGATGACGCCAGAACCCAGCCACATGAGCCAGATCTGGTGATGGTAGACACCCAATGCAGAAATCAGCAGACCGCCGCACCAGCACACCGCAGAGACCACACCCGCCTTACGCGGACCAGCGTGCTCCAGCCAGCCGCCCCAAATCGCCGCAGACACGCCAAGCAGGACAAAAAACATCGTAAACATCCAACCCAGCATGGAGATTTTCCAATCACAGCTGGTCGAAAATATCTGCTCAAAAAAACTGACGTCCGGCCCGCAAACGATGGACTCTTTAATGCCAAGCGCCTTCGACAAAGGCAACCAGAACACGGAAAAGCCATACGCCATACCGATACACAGGTGAATTGCCAGCGCAGCCGGCGGCACTAGCCAGCGGTTGAAGCCAGGCTTAGCGATGGTGTGTTCCTTTTCTAGGAAATCAAAAGCCATTTTCTCCTCCTTTTGATGTTGTATTGGAGCAATTATATGCAACTAATAGCAGCTCGGCTATTTATGCAAAATTTTGCCTATACTTTTTATATGTAAACGTACTATTACGAAGGTATCATTGAATCTAGGCTGGTTCAATATGCTATTTATTACATATAAACATGATTAAAGTCAGTATCAAGCCCCACTGGGAAATCGGAGACGGCGACAAAGTCGTGTTAGACACCACCGATCTGCTCGGCCTACTCGTGGCAATTCAACAGAGTGGCTCCATCGCCAAGGCGGCAATCCAGTTACAGCACTCCTACCGTCATGCATGGGGCATGCTGCGCAGCTCCGAGCAGACATTCGGGCATAGCCTCATTGCCAGTGGTCGTGGTCGCGGCACCACGCTCACCCCATTCGCCGACAAGTTGCTGTGGGCCGATCGCATGGTCAGCGCACGGCTGTCGCCGACGCTCGACAGTCTGGCATCTGAGCTGGAAATCGAACTAAGCAAAACCGTTGAAGGGAAATCCAAGACTGTGCGCCTCAACGCCAGCCATGGCTTCGCCGTGGCTGCGCTACTGGGTCAGTTCCATCAGATCGGTCTACCGGTGGAGGTGCGTTATCGCCACAGCACCGATGCGGTAGCTGCGCTATCACGCCAGGAATGCGATCTGGCTGGTTTTCACGTCCCGCTGGGCGAGTTCGAACGGCCAGCCATCGCGAGCTATACTAAATGGCTCAACCAAAACAGCGACAGCCTAATACACCTGGCGGTGCGTAGCCAGGGGCTGTTTGTGGCGCCGGGCAATCCCAAAAAAATCCAAGATCTTTGTGACCTGTCGCGTAAGGATCTGCGCTTTGTCAATCGCGAGGCCGGCTCGGGCACTCGCATGCTGCTGGAACTGATGCTGGCTGGACGCGGTATTTCGCACAATACAATCAATGGTTTTGAAAATACCGAATTCACCCATTCGGCGGTCGCCGCATTCATCGCCAGCGGCATGGCAGACGTTGGCTTCGGGGTACAGACCGCGTCCCAGCGCTTCGGGCTGGATTTCATTCCGTTGGTGCGCGAACGTTACTTTTTCGCCTTGCCAAGCACTTCACTGAACGATCCGCTGGTGCAGTCTGTGGTGCATATCCTGCAATCGTCGACATTGCGCGCCGCCGTCAACCAACTGGCCGGCTACGACGCCACCGACACCGGCAAGATCCAGAGTCTGCAGGAAGCCTTCGGCTAACATCGCGTAGACGGGCATACAACACTATCAAGCCAAGTCTGCATTACCTGTTGCTGTCACTGCAGAAATGCGACAAGGTCATGTCGTGTTAGCATTTGCCGCTTAAAATAACGGCGATGACAATGAAGCAGCGATTCACTACGCTTTTTTTCTTGGCGACCGCGTACACCATGTTGTGGTCGGTAACACTGTTGATCATGATGGAAGACGATGTCGCCATGCTGGCGCTCATGTTTACCTGACCGCAACCAACCTGATTGAACGGAACATAATGAGATTTGCAGTGCTGGCTTTATTGCTGGCGTCAAACCTGGCTCTCGCCGCACAGTGGTCGTTGCTAGGCAACAATGACATCGGCACTTTCTTTGTGGATAAATCCAGCATCTCGCACACGCGCGGCGTCCTGCAAGCCAATGTTCTACTCAACTGGAGCGAACCGCAGGTACTGTTAGGTCATGACAAGATGTATTCGTCGGAAATATCCATTGCCTATCTGGATTGCGACGGCAAGCGCATCGGCTTTGGCAGCCGTACCATGTACCCCAAGATTGATGCTCAGGGAGGCGCCCTGTTTTCACCCTATCTAGCCTACGGCGACGTCAAGTTGCAAGACACAGTACCCGGATCGACTGGTGCGCAAATGATCAAAGCCATTTGCACCCAATAAACCGCGCTCGGACTCTCATCGCAGAATTTACTGTCTGTAAACTGGCAAAGTGCATGCAGGACTGAATCTGCGCAAGGCACCAACGATGCCCTCCTCAACTCATCCACGACCAGCAGCAGCGACTCGAATGCCAGCACGACAGCTGCTTACGCCAGCGACAACGCCATGTAAAACATGGCCCGCTTGCCCACAAGTACACCGGGCTGTGCCAGCGCGACTATTATTGGAGACTGCCTCTAGGCCCGGATAAGCCCCCACTAACTTGGTCGCGTACGCTAGCCATCACCACCGTTGGAAACAACTCGATCACCTGCCTATAGGCCTGCGCAATGATGAACATGGTCAGCACCGACGCCATCGCCCCGTCGTCGGGCAAAGATCCTGCGCAACAAAATTTCGTGAATCTTGAACATGCAATTTAGGTCGAGTACTGCAAGATTTTGTCTATGAAACAACGATAGCTGTTTATGCCGCACAGCGATATAAACAATATTATTTAAAAAGGCTATTGCTCCCTTTTTTAAATTCAGTCATAATCGCGGTCTTGCGTTGCCGGGATGGCGGAATAGGTAGACGCACGGGACTCAAAATCCCGCGGTGGTGACACCGTGCCGGTTCGATTCCGGCTCCCGGCACCAGATGAACGCCTAGCAACACCAAAGTACTACCAAAACCCTTCGACTCTCATAGAGCGGAGGGTTTTTTATTGCCTA
>Ga0302155_10000392_pt1 | contig 35680 bp, 44 predicted proteins | sample I_Bog_N3_1_FD_193508 | JGI IMG/M metagenome (GOLD analysis project Ga0302155, IMG submission 193508) | Peat permafrost microbial communities from Stordalen Mire near Abisko, Sweden - I_Bog_N3_1 | ecosystem: Environmental > Terrestrial > Soil > Wetlands > Peat | place: Sweden: Abisko, Stordalen...
GTCCGGGCATTTCACGCCATTTCATGTTTCCCTATAACCATAAACTTTGGAAGTTCCCTCTGAGTCAGCTCACCACCCACTGGATGGGACGGTTTGTACCTTCCCCGAAAATTCGCGAAGTGGTCGAGGGAGCTTTAACCGCTAAACCATCCGACAGCGGCTATAACGCGACTTTTCTTTATCCCGACCAGGGAGGCATTTCCCTTCTGCCGAGCGGAATCGCCCACGGTCTGTCCTCTGTCTGGCGGGGAGCGGCCATTCAACGGATTGACCTCAAACGCCGCAAAGCGTGGCTCCATTCGGGCTTTGAAGTTGATTTTGAGTTTTTGGTTTCCAGCCTTCCCTTGCCCCAACTGGCGGCCTTAACCGAGGGGCTTCCGGCTCAACTTCAATCCCAAGCCAGGGGGTTAAAAGCGACATCCATCTACAATATTAATTTTGGCCTCAAGGGCAAACAGCCCATCCCCTACAGCTGGGTTTATTTTCCCGAAGACTCCTTCAAATTCCACCGGGCAGGTTCGGTGAGCGCCTGCGTTCCGACGGTTGCTCCCCCCGGTCATTTTTCTCTTTATGTAGAATTTTCCTACCGCGGTTCAAAACCCAATCCGGCTCAACTGGGCCGTCACGCCGTTCAAAAACTCAAACAGTTGGGATGGATTCAATCTGAAAAGCAAATTGTCAGCCGGGTGGATTTGGATTTGCCCGGAGCTTATGTTATTTATGATCGTCATCGGGATGAAGCGGTCCAAGAGCTGCTGAGTCTTTATGAGAAAAAAAACGTTTACTCCGTAGGCCGCTATGGCCGTTGGGAATATGGAAGTATGGAATCGGCCCTGGAACAGGGACTTCAAGCGGCTCAAGTCATATCCGCTTCCTCAAGCGTCCAATAGATACACCTCTATCTTTTCCCGTAAGGGGGAATGATATAATGTCGGTTCCTTATCCTTGAAAGTTTGGTTTTATGAAAAAAATCTTATTCTTTATGGTTATTTTTGCGGTTTTCAGCGCCGGGTCTTTAAAGGCACAGGATGAAGATCTTGTGTTCGATCCCCGGGCATATTGGCATTTTGCCTGCGCTCTTTACGCCCAGGCCCTTCAAGATGAAGGCCGGGCTACGGTCGAGTTTGATCAGGCAGCCCGTTATGACCCCACCTCCGCGACCATTCACGACCGGTTAGCTTCTCACTACTATGTCGAGGGACTGGAATATAAAACCGAGGAAGAACTGCAGAAATCCATCAAGCTCGAACCGGGCAACGTTCAAACCCGCCTTTTATTGGCCAACCTTTTCACCTCCCAGGATGAATACGGCAAAGCGCAAAAGGAATACGACGAGATTCTTAAAATGGATCCCTCGAATATTGAAGCCCAGTATTATTTAGCCGGTGTTTTGGCCAACCAAAACCGCATCGATGACGCCCTGCTGGCTTATCAAAAAATATTGGATGTTAACCCCAAAACCGCCGGGGTTTATTACAATATGGGACTTATTTATACCCGGGCCAATCAGGTGTCCAAGGCGGAAGAGGCTTTTAAAAAAGCCATCGAGATTGATCCGACGCTGGAACAGGCCTATACCTCTCTGGGTCTGGTTTACGAACTGGACCAAAAGCCCGAAGATGCCATCGCCACTTATGAGGCCCTCACTAAAATTAATCCGGACAAGACCCAGACCTTTTTGGCCCTGGGAGAACTTTATTTCAATCAAAAAGACTACACCAAAGCCCTGGATGCCTTTGAAACCTACGCCAAGCAAAATCCGAAAGATACGGCGGTTTACGATTACATCGGTCTTTGTTATTACGGTTTAAAAGACAACGATAAAGCCGTGGCGTCCTTTCAAACGCTGCTGGAAAGCCAGCCGACCAACGCGCTGGTTCATTTCCGGCTTTCGGCGGTTTACGAGGATATGAAAGATTTCGAAAACGCGGAAGATCAGATGAAAACCATTTTGGCCAACGACAATAAATCGGTAGACGCCTGGGTCCGTCTGGGAATCCTTTATGACAAGGAAGATAAAAAAGATCTCACCCAAAAAACCATCGCCGATGGGCTTAAAGCCAATCCGGACCATCCTGAATTAGTGCTCATGAAGGCCATGTTCGCGCAGGAACAGGGGGACTTAACCGAGGCTGAACCGGATTATCGAAAAGTCATTCAATCCGAACTGGTGTTCAAAAATAAACAACAGGCGGATTACAACCTGGGAACCCTGTCCCAGGCTTATTTCAATCTGGCCACGATTTTGGATAAAGAAAGTAAATTTGATGACGCGATGGACAACATGAAAAAGGTAATTCAGGTCCAGCCCGACAACGCCGAAGCTTTTAATTACATCGGATATTCCTACGCGGACAAGAACCAAAACCTGGGCGACGCGGAAAAATACGTCGAAACTGCGCTCAAGCTGGACCCTGATAATTCTTATTATCTGGACAGCCTGGGCTGGGTTTTTTACCGGCAGGGCCGTTTTGACCAAGCCAAAGACTCCTTCGACAAAGCCATCAAACTTCTGCCGGAGAAAAAAGAAAAAGACGACGCGGTTATTTTTGACCACCTCGCCGAAACAGACCTCAAAACCAACCATCCGGACGACGCGGTGGCCCAATGGAAACTGGCGGTTCAACTGGACCCGGACAATAAAGATTTCGCCGCCAAGCTGCAAAAATACGAAACCCCTTCCAGCGGTCAGTAAACCATTCCGTGCTGACTGTTCAAACCCCTGCCAAAATCAATCCGGTGCTGGAGGTTTTGGGCAAACGCCCCGACGGCTATCACGAACTGGCCCTGGTTTTTCAGGCCGTCGGTTTTTATGACCAGCTGACTTTTGAAAAAAAAGCCGCGGGCGTGGGTTTAAGGGTTGAGGGGCAGGCGGGGTTGGCGGCGGATGATTCCAACCTGATCGTCAAAGCCGCGAAACTCTTTTTGCGGGAAGCGCTGAAAAGCGCGGACGGCGTACAGATCACCCTTCATAAAAAAATTCCCCTGGCCGCCGGTCTGGGCGGAGGTTCCAGCGACGCGGCGGCGGCCTTGAGGGGCCTCCAGTGGCTTTTTGAGGTTCCGGTTTCCGAGGGAAAAATGCACCAAATGGCCGCCCAACTGGGTTCGGACGTGAATTTCTTTTTAAACGGCGGCACCGCGCTGGGCACCGGCAGGGGAGAAATCATCACTCCCTGGAAGGCTTCGGTTCCCTTATGGGTTATCCTAGTGAAACCGTCCGAAGGGCTTTCCACCCCAGCGGTTTATCAATCGGGAAAAGCTTTGATGACAACCGGTGATAAGATTTTGGAATTTCAAAAGGTTTGGTCCGAAGGGTCGCCCGCTTCCATCGCGTCCCGCTTGTTTAACGGTTTGGAACCGGCAGCTTTTTACTTGCGCCCCGAGCTGGAGTTCATCAAAAAACGGTTGATGACTGAAGGGGCTTTAGGCGTTCTTTTGTCGGGCAGCGGGCCGACTCTTTTCGCTCTGGCGGCTCATGAGATGGAGGCTAAGAAAATCGCCTCCGAATTTGAAGGCGAAGGTTTGGAAGTAGTGGTCACTCAGACAGTCTCCACCGGAGTTCAAAAGGTATGAGGAAGCATTAATGAAATCAAAACAGAATTTTGGGATCCGATTAGCTAAAACTATTTTTTTAATCGTTTTAGCCCTGGCGGTTTCCGGTTTCCTTTATTTCAGTTATTTTCTTCTGCCGGAAAAAGTGGCGGACAGCATTACCGCCAAAGCCAAAATCAGACTGCCGCTCACGTCGACGCCCAAGGATGACGGCTTTTCTTATCAGGACGTTTCTTTTCCAACCTCAGACGGGGTGACCCTTTTGGGCTGGTGGATCGCCGCCAAGTCCCGCAAACCTCTGGGCACGGTTATTTTGTCCCACGGGGTTTTCAAAAACCGGGGACAAGTTTTGAGCCGGGCTGAATTTTTAGTCAAGGCGGGCTATCAGGTTCTTCTTTTTGATCATCGGGGCGAAGGGCTCAGCGGCGAAAGTCCGGTTTCGGGCGGCGTCCTGGAAGCGGGTGATTATCTGGCCGCCGTGAATTATTTAAAAAGCAGCCATCACCTGGCAAGACCCGTGGCTTTTTTAGGTTTCTCGCTGGGAGCCATCAGCGCCATTCGTGCCGCTCCCCAATGTCCCGATGTGGACGCGGTAATCGCGGATAGTCCTTTACCTAACGTGAAGGCTTATGTTTCCCGCCGGGGAATGGGCGGCGCCTTCGCGCGGCTGCCCGGCTTTTTTAGCCGATGCCTGACCGATTACGATCAATTAACCGGATTAACCTTAAAACCGTCCGATCTAAATCTGGAACCGATAGTCCGCCAGTTTAACGAAAAACCGATTTTGTATATTACGGGCGAGGCGGATGATCTGGCCCGCTCGGAAGACGTCCGAAAGCTGTTCGCGGAAACCCAGTCCAAACACCGGTCCCTGGTTTATATTCCGGAAGCAGGGCATGAACAAACTTATTCTTTGTACCCGATGATTTATGAGCAGGCGGTTAAAAGTTTTTTAACGGAAGTGAAGGAGAAATTTCCCGAATTGTCCGAAAAAGATTTTCTTAAAAACGTGAAACTGTCTTCTTCGAAGAATTTGTGATCGGCCCCTTGATGCGCTTCGTGGTTCGACAAGCCCACCACAAGCTTACTCGGGGCAGGCCGGTGGTGAGCGGGCATAGCGAGTCGAACCATTACTCCACACAACCAATGAAGTAATGGCAGGTATAGCAGACGATTTTGCATTTTTTAGTCACCATCGGGTGGCCGCACTGAGGGCAGGTGTAAAAAAGCTCCTCGGTCTCGTTGGCGTAGCGCTCACCTTTGGCCATTTGGCCTACCTCTAAAAGTGAAGGAAGGGATTTAATCACGGGTTGGGTTTTTTCATCGCTCATAGGTTTCACCTTAACATGGCATTTTAGGCTCTTCCAAGCCCTCTTTACGCTTGATTAACAAGGACAAGGGAATTAAATTAGCAGGCCTTGGAAAGCCGGTGTTTCCTGGGTTTTTAATTCAAAATTCTTAATTCAAAATTTAGAATTCGCGGTTTTTCGCGATCATTGGGGCGTCGACAAGCGGTAAGTCACCAGATTTTGGATCTGGCATTCGTAGGTTCGAATCCTACCGCCCCAGCCATTCATAAGCCCAATCCCCTAAGGATTGGGCTTTTTTATTGAATGGGGATTCGAACCGTGTAAGGTCTGGGAAACAGTTGTTTCCCAGGCAGTTTAAAGGGTTACATAGGCGGTTTTTCCCCTGTGAGCGCTTTGCACAGGTTTCAATCCTATCGCCCTAGCCGTTGCTGTCATTCTAGGTTGAAGTATACTTCTTTCAATATCCTGTAATTACGGGGAGATAGGGCTGATGCCAATTTCATTCGATCAAGAATTATCCGCACTGAAAGAGAAAATTTTGCTGATGGGCGGCAAGGTTGAGGAATCCATCCGCCTTGCCTTAAAGTCCATTGTGAACAGGGACTCGGATTTGGCTAAAAAGGTGATCGAGTTTGACAGGGATATTAATGACCTCGAAATTGAAGTCGACGAGATTTGCCACCGCTTGCTGGCGTTGCACCAGCCCATGGCGGGGGATATGCGGTTTATCACCAGCGCCATGAAGATTAATTCCGATCTGGAGCGGCAGGCCGACCTGGCGGTTAACATGGCCAAACGGGCCTTGACGTTAAATCAGGAGGCCCAGTTAAAGCCGTTTGTCGATATTCCGCGTTTGGCCAACATTACCCTGGAAATGGTCAAGGTTTCCCTGGATTCGCTGGTGAACCGCGACCCGCAGATGGCCCGTCAGGTTTGCTTAAGGGATGACGAAGCGGATGATTTAAACGACCAGATCATTCGGGAATTGATCAATTATATGCTGGAGGACCAAGCGAATATTAAGAGGGCTTTGGATATTATCCAGGTTTCGCGTGATTTGGAACGCATCGCGGATCATGCCACCAATGTGGCGGAAGTCGTCATTTACATGGTGGAAGGCAAGGACATCCGTCATAGCCGCGGCAAGTAGATTTTTTAAAAAGGCTTCTTGCGACTTTCGCAATATGTGTTCGAACCGTTCGGACGAAGTGTAAAGGATTGCCCGTGAGGGGGCCCGCATGGGACAGATAGAAAAATTAGTTATGAGAAGGAAATGAGATAAATATGGATCACGGTTGGATGGAAAAGCGGCAACAGGACCGGATATCCGCTACGGCCAATGTGACTTATCGGATTCTTGACCTCAGGGAAAAAGAAGACGTCCTTAATTTTCCCTGCTATAGCGCTACGACTATTATTCAATTACCTCAATTGGCCAAGAAATTTCATTCGTATCACGCGGTCATGAAAGATATCTCCGAAGGCGGCCTTTCCATCACCGGTGAGCAAAAATTCGCCGTTGGGGACTGGCTTGAAATCTCCATTCTGCCGCCCAAGTACGATACCCCGGTAACCATGCTGGCCGAAGTGAAGTGGGTCAGGTCCCTTTCTCAATCGAGCAAGGAGCTTAATGTCGCCGGAGTTTCGACTTTGGCCTTGGACCGGATGAGTATGGACCACCTCAGCCGTTTTCTTTTGATGGAGAGAAAACGCTTACAGGAAGAAAAAAGCAGTTAATCCGCGTGAAAAATAAAACCCGGCGACCCATAGTTCCGTGAGAAAAATGGGAATTTAAGCAGGATACCCTGTCCACGACGGGGACCCTTCGTGGATACCTAAAATAAGTATTATGTACATAATTATTGACATAATTATAAGAAAGCCTACATTGAAGGAATCGAAAGTATTTTGAGTTTCAAGAGGGTGGATTTATGCGAGTCGCGGGGGTAAAGGAATTTAGGGATCACGCGCCGGAATTTCTGAGCGGCGACGAGCTCGTGTTTGTCACCAAACACGGGAAGGTTGCCAGCCTTTTGATTCCCATGTCCAAATCCCAGGAACTTCCCTTGGAATTGCGCAGGGAGCTTTTAACGAACCTCGGTTCCTCCATTTCAGATCATCTCAAAAAATCAGGCGTCAGCGAGCGGACGGTTAAACATGACTTTGAAACATGGAGAAAAGGCCGCCGGTCGAATCGCGGCGGACGCTAACGTCCTTCTTTCCGCTGTCACTGGCCGGGCCGCCCTCAAAGTTTTTACCCATTCCAGCCTTGAAGTTGTATCCACATCTTTAAATATCAAAGAAGTCAGGGAATACCTTCCGTTCATGGCGAATAAATACGGCATAGCCGTTGAACTGCTGGAAAGCCAATTTCAATTATTGGCCATCCAAGAGTACAGCCCCAAGGACTATCACGGTTCGCTGACTTTGGCCCGTAAAAGAATTGGGAAGAGAGATCCAGATGATGTTGATTTGCTGGCTTTGGCCCTCGAGTTGAAAATACCCATTTGGTCTAACGACGGCGATTTTGAAGGAACGGGGATTGAATGGTATCCAACGGCGCAACTTCTTAAAAAGCTGGGGTTTTAGTTTAGTCCTTGCGTCCACGACGGGGACCCGGAGTGGAAAGTAAAAATTTGTTTTAATTCATCTTTCTTCCCGAAGTGATACGCCTTTTCCCGCTTTGATCGGTTCTGATTTGAAAGCATTAAAAAACGGATAAAGCCTCGGCTTTGAAATGAAATTTTGCCTGGATGAAGGCACAATTCTTGCTCTAACTCTCCCCATAATCATCGGCAAGTGTGAATTCTAAATCAAAGTTCAGGGGAGATAGTCATGATCATGGTCATTGGTGGTACTGGTAAAATCGGCGGTGAATTGGTTAAGCAAATCGCCCAGGCGAAACTCAAAGCCCGGATATTGGTGCGCAGCGGCGAAAATGTGGAGGCGATTCAAAAACTGGGATTGGAAACGGCCCTGGGCGATGTTTCTAAAATTGAAACCATAAAAGCCGCTTTACAGGGCGTGGAAAGTCTCTTTCTTTTAACCGCGCCCAGCCTCAACATGGCCGATATTGAAATCGCCATCATGGACGAGGCCAAAAAGGCCGGTGTTAAAAAAATCGTTCTTCAGTCCGCGATGGGCGTCAATTTTCAGTCTGCGCAGACGATCGTTCACGAACATGCCGAGTCCCAGGAGTATTTAAAAAAATTAGGCGTGCCTTTCACGATCCTCCAGCCCTCCAGTTTTTTCCAAAATTTCCTTGCATTGAAATCGATCAATAAGCAGGGTGCCATTTACGGCAATTATAAGGACGGCAAAATGGGTTTTGTTGACGCAAAGGACATCGCGTCCGTCGCCCTCGCGGCCTTAACCCAAACGGGTCACGAGGGAAAAACCTACGTTATCACCGGTAATGAGGCTTTGACCTACGGGGAAGTGGCGTCAAAGGTAAGTCGTGCCACCGGCAAGACCGTGAAGTACATCAATGTTTCGACCGACGAGGCCGTTAAAGGCATGGTCGATAACGGAACGCCCGAATGGTTGTCCATGGACTTGGGGAAATCCGGCGAACGGTTGGCGGCGGGCGATATGCGCGAGATCACCGACGTGGTGCAAAAAGTCACCCACCAAAAACCAATCACTATCGACCAGTTTTTGACCGATAACGTCGAAGCGTTTAAATGAAAAACGAAAGACTGGGTACATCAATGTGAATAAGGAAAAGCTTTTTTCTCAACTGGCGGTAGGGGAATTGATTTTTAAAAATAGAATCTTCATGGCGGCGATGACGCGTTCCAGGGCGCCGAAAACTATACCGACTGATCTGATGGCAGAGTACTATTCGCAAAGGGCCTCGGCGGGGCTCATCATCACCGAAGGCGCTCAAGTGAGTGAGCGAGGCATTGGCTATATCGATACCCCCGGTATTCATAATGAGCGCCAAGCTCAAGGCTGGAAAAAGGTAACCGACGCCATTCATGAAAAAGGCGGCCTCATTTTTTGTCAACTTTGGCACGTTGGCCGTGCCTCTCATCCTGATTTTCTTAATGGCAATCTTCCCGTCGCTCCTTCGGCCATACCCTTCAATGTTGAAATTCATACTCCCAGTGGTGTCAAAAAGTCTGTAACTCCAAGGGAACTCACGCTTGAGGAAATTCAAAAGATTATCGTGGATCATAAAAACGCGGCGCTGATGGCAAAAAAAGCGGGGTTTGATGGCGTGGAAATCCATGGCGCTAACGGGTATTTGCCCGCTCAATTCTTAGAAGACGGCTCCAATAAAAGAAAGGATATTTACGGGGGGAGTGTTGAAAACAGGTCGCGCTTTCTACTGGCGATAACCGAGGTCGCGATGGACGTTTGGGGAAAAGAAAGGGTTTCGGTTCACCTTTCGCCCCGGAATCCATTTATGGGCATGAAAGATTCGGAACCTGAAAAAACTTACCTTTATTTGGTCAAAGCGCTTGAGGAACAAAAGCTTGGAATCCTTCACTTGGTCGAGGCGGTTAAATTACCGAAAGGTGTGACGCCTCTGGCGCCGGCGATTCGAAAGGCGTTTTCCGGAACTTTGATCCTGAATACCGGATACAACCAAGCTACCGCGGAAGAAGCGCTTCAATCCGGGTACGCGGACGCTATTTCATTCGGTGTGCTTTTTTTGGCCAATCCCGATCTGCCGGAACGATTCAAACTCAATTCAAAATTGAACCCGCCGGATATTAAGACTTTATACGGAGGCGGTGCCAAGGGCTACACCGACTATCCCAAGTTAACGATGCAGACCGTCAACAGCCAATAAAACTATACGAATCAATTTTGAGCGTGTGGATTTTCATACGGGAAGACCGAGAGACTGATTTGAATTTACAAAAACATTTAGGAAAGGCATAACGATGGACTCTGAAAATCTTATTGATTCCGAATTACTCTAGGCGTTTCACGGCGAACCTCCATGAAGAGAGAAAGAAAATTTTTCAGAAAGCGTTTGGAAACTAAAGAATAGGGAGAAAATGATGGCAATATTAAAAGAATTGGTCCTACGCGCCATTTTTGGGCGCCTTGAAAGAGTTTTTATCGGAAAGAGAATAGCTTATGTCCATCACCAAGGAGAAAACCATGCCTAACCTACGGTCCATTCAGCAAAAAACAAAAGGTCAACGCCGTGGCTTCATTACCAACCTCTTTAGCCCGGGGGATATAGGGAATGATCTCAAACCATTCGTCTTACTTGATCATGTTAAATTGGATATGAATGAAAGTTTTGGTTTTCCATTTCATCCCCATTCGGGAATCGCCACTGTCACCTATGAGTTGGATGTGGATGTGGCTTACACCGACACCGAGGGTCGAGAGGGTGTGCTGAAAGCCCAGGGAATGGAATGGATGAACGCGGGAGGGGGAGCCTGGCACCGTGGAACCATTTTGGCCAAAGGTCATGTGACGGGTTTTCAGCTTTGGCTTGCACTTCCTCCTGGAATTGAAGATGGCCCTTCGGAAAGCCTATATATTGCGCCAGCGGATGTACCCCAAGTAGGTTCTGTCAAAGTGCTTTTGGGTGAATATGAGGGTGTTCACAGCCCTCTTAAAACGCCTTCTTCTGTGAATTACTTTGATTTGCATTTGAAGAAGAGTCAGTTCTTTAACTTTTCTATTCCGCCTGACCATCGGGTGGCCTGGGTATTTGTTTATGAGGGCTCAGCGGTCGTAAACCAAACCATAACCCAAAAGGAATTACTGGTTTTGGGAACTTCGGGGGATTTGGAAATCAAAGGGGAGTCAGACTGCCGGTTATTGATAGGTACAGCAGTGCCTCACCCATATCCTTTAATTAATGGCGGCAGCTCGGTTCACACCAATAAAGTGTCCCTTATTCGAGGTCATCAAAAAATCGCCGAGATTGGGCAGAGGCTTCAAAATGAAGGGAAAATACTGGAGAATTAATGGCAAAAAAAAGTTTAATGAACAAACAAAAGCGCGAACCCAAGTTCAAGGTTCGGGCTTATAACCGCTGCGCGATATGCGGGCGCGCTCGGGGTTTTCTGAGGCGATTTGGGATGTGCCGTATTTGTTTTAGACAAAACGCCAGTGAAGGCAAAATCCCTGGTGTTATCAAAGCCAGTTGGTAGTTTTAAGATGCAGAGTACGCTGCCTTTCCTGGATAGCCGGGTACCTATGGAGTTGTACAACCAAATGATTCAACTGTCGAAATAAAAGTAAAAGGGAGCCGTCAGGTGAAAGAAGCTAAAAAAGAAATTTAGGGCGCCGCCGCCATTTTGGCAAACTATGGAAAACTATTAAATCAATCCGATGTGGAGAACATCATCAAACTTTACGCTTCAGATGGCGTCTTGATGGAACAATACAGCTCTTCCAGCGTAGGTATAGCTAAGATTCAAAAGGCTTATCAAGCTACTTTTAAAATGTTTACGTTGAATGTGGTTTACAAAACCGACGAAATTAAGCAGATCGCGCTGGATTGGATTTTCGCGCGGTCCCGTTCGACCGGAACCGTCAAAATGAACGCCACGGGTAAAAACGGGCCTCCCATCGCCAATCAGGAGCTTTGGATTTTTCAAAAGATAAACGGGTTGTGGAAAATTGCCAGATATTGTTTTACGACGACCAAGCCACCTGGGAGTTAAATTGAATAGATCATTTATTAACAAACTGCGAAAGAGGTAATCCATGCCTGATATCATTCACAAAGTCGGCATCCAGGCCGCGCCCAAAAAGGTTTTCGAAGCGGTTTCCACACTGGAGGGTTACCGCGGATGGTGGGGCCCTGACGCGGTGGGTAATCCCCAAAAAGGCGGCGTGATCACTTTTTTTAATCATGTGGATATGAAAGTGTTGGAATTCAAGCCAAATGAAAAGGTGAAATGGCTCTGCGTTCGAGGACCCGAGGAATGGATGAAAACCGAAGTGACCTTCGAATTGAAACGCAAACAAGGACTGACTTTCGTCCTTTTCACCCATGCCAAGTGGAAAAAACCCGTAGAGTTCATGCGCCACTGCAGCACCAAATGGGCGGTCTATCTACTGAGTTTGAAGGACCTGGTAGAAAAGGGAAAGGGCCGGCCCTCCCCGCACGATATAAAAATTCATGGCGGGGATTAAGCTTGTTCACGTCGGAGACCCGGAGTGGACAAAGAAAAGTCGAATATCATCCAGTGAAAAGCATTTCCTTGAAGCAAAGCCGTCTCCCTATCGTGGAACCCGTTCCCATAAATTGAAAAAATCCTTTATTTTCGGGCCTTGACGAAAAAAACGAGGGTTCCTAATTGTATTTCCACTAAAGGTGTTGTTTTCAAAAAACAGTAAGGAGGAATAACCATGAATGGTTCTGGTCTTTTACCCCAAGGTTTTAAGATGGACAAAAGTCAATGGGGCCGCCTTTTGGACGATGTTTTGGAAATGCGGCCCGGGTTTAACCTTCAAGGATTTGGGACCGGCTGGGTGCCGCCCTTTGACGTGGAGGAGAACCAGGATGAGTACCGGTTTTACGCCGAAATGCCGGGCATGAAACAGGAGGATATCAAGCTTTCCTTGGCGGAAAACATCTTGACGGTTTCGGGCGAGAAAAAACAGCCGTATGACACCGAAAAAAGGAATTTCCACAGGTTGGAAAGATCCTACGGTACGTTCCAGCGGAGTTTTTCCCTCCCCCACCTGATAGACACCAACAAAATCAAAGCTACCGTCAAGGATGGAATCCTGGAGATTATCGTTCCCAAGAGCGCGGAATCGAAACCCCGGGAAATCACCGTAACCGCCGGATAATCAAGGGGGCGGGGTAGTGGGGCCCCGCCTGCCTTTCTCTTTAAATTTCTGGTTCAAGGAGGAATTATGGACCTTCTTCAATCAATTAAATCAGCCAAACGCTTCCAACAAAACAGGCGCTTGAGACGCCTTCGGGACTTTATTTCTCATCCCCGGAAGAAACTCCCCGAAAAAGACGGCAAGGATGAGGATATTCCTAAAAATCCCTTTAGCGGGAATCCGCCTTTCGGCGGTACTCCCGCTTTGGCGTTTTAACCCACGGTGGTTCGCGAATGTGGCGATGGATTGATCAATTTTCCATCCAAGGGCTGGTTTCCTCTTCCATCTCCAAGAGGCTTGTCGTCTTTATTTCGCTTACTTTCCTCCTTCTGATCGATTTCTTGGATTATATGATCGGAGGATTCCTGCATCTCTCGGTTTTCCTCCTGGTACCCGTAGCTTTTGTCACATGGAACGTCGGCATTCAAAGCGGCCTGTTGTTTTCAGCCCTGAGCGCCAGTTACTTGATGGTGGATTATGCCCTTCATCCTATGATGTTTCCTCATCCTTGGGTCGTATTGTGGGACGCGACGGTCATCACGGTTTATTTCTCCGTCATTTGCCTCATTTTGACTTCCCTGAAGAGTGAGTTGGATAGGGCCTTACAAAAGTCCAAAACCGACGCCCTGACTGGACTCTGGAATTCAGCGGCTTTTTATGAAATCGCCGAACAAGAAAGGCAACGTTCGAACCGTTACCACCATCCCTTCACCCTTTGTTTCCTAGACTTGGACAATTTCAAGAAGGTGAACGACGTTCATGGGCACTTGATGGGGGACAAATTGCTCAAAAAGGTTTCGGCAATCCTTCAAGGCCAGGTGCGGTCCAGCGACCGCGTCGCCCGGCTAGGCGGGGACGAATTCGTTGTCTTGTTCCCGGAAACGGGGCCGGAGGCCGCTGAAAGATTGAGCTCGCAATTGCACCAAGCCATTAACACGTGTTTAAAAGAGGAGCTTCCTCTGGTGACCCTCAGTATGGGAGTGGTGACCTATTACGATGTGCCCGAAAAAATCGACGAGATTGTTCATGCCGCCGACCTATTGATGTATGAGGCGAAAAAATCCGGTAAAAATTCACTCCGTTGTCAGACGGTCGGCTTGCTGGCGGAAGCGGTGCGGGAATGAATTTTGCAAAAGCGAAAAATGAATGCCGGAAAAATAAGCTCTTGATTTTTTTAAAAAAGGTTCCTAATAAAATTTTTAAAAGTTGGCTGAACAATGAATGGTTAAATTTTTAAAAAGAAGAAAAGGAGGCCTGTCATGAAACGTATATTGATCGAGACAACCGTAGTTGCCGCTGTAGCTGTTGGGCTAGCTTTCGCGTTACCTTCGCTGACCAATCTAACTTATGGCGGTACCTCGCCGACTCCCGCCGCCCAATCCAACGAAAAGTCTGGAGTGAGCCAAAAGGTCGGGAACGGTCAAAATCCACAGGGGCAAGTCGCTGGCAAAAGGAAGCAAATTACTTCCGAGGCCATGGCCGCTATTGAGGAAACCAGGAGCGCCTTGAAATGCCTGGATGAAAATAAGAAGGACGAGGCCCTTCATGCCCTTGAGCTGGCCACCGGAAAATTGGACTTGATCCTGGCCCGGGACCCCAATCTGGCCCTGGCTCCAACCCGCGTGAGCGAAGCGACCTATGATGTTTACGCCGATATTGACAAGGTAAAGGCCGCTCGCGGGGACGCGGAGGCCTTTTTGGCGGCTGGGAAAGTCCCGGAAGCCCGCCAGATTCTGGACGCCCTTCGCAGCGAGACGGTCATCAGCGTCTCGAATATTCCTCTGGCGACTTATCCCGATGCCATCAAAAAAGCCGTCAAATTCATAGACGATGAAAAAATGGAAGACGCGAAGGATACGCTCCAAACGGCTTTGGATACGCTGGTCGTGACCGATACGATCATCCCCATCCCAGTAGTTACAGCCCAGGATATTTTGAAAGACGCGAAACACTTGTCGGAGAATGACAGCCGCTCCGCGGATGATAATAAAAAACTGAGCGAACTGCTGGCTGAAGCCCGTTCAAAATTGGAATTCGCCCAAGCCCTCGGATACGGGACCAAAAATGATTTTAAGGACTTGTACAGCGAGCTGGATGTTATTAAGGAAAAAACCGATTTCGGCAAGTCGGGAAAAGGGTTTTTCGACGATGTTGAGGCTTCGCTCGCGAAACTGTTCGAAACCTTACAACCCGTCAACCATTCTTCCTCTAATAAAGGGTGACCTGAGATGAATTGGAAAGGGGGTGGGATATGAATTGAGTATAGGCATAACACAACTTAATGATTAAAACTCCAGCGCTTTTAGCGCTGGAGTTTTTTATTTTTTTTAAGTTCTAAGTTTAGAAAACGAATCAAAGATATAATTGAAAACCGTTGTCCACGGCGGGGACCCGGGAGGGACGACAGAAACAGGATTGAAAACAGTTTCAGAACGGAGAAACTTTATGCCCGGTTCTAAACAATTGATTGGGTCGGGATACAACCGCCTTGAAACACCAACTCTACCGCCCCATCCCGGTCCCTGCGTGGACCCCTACGCGGCGACATTTCAACGATTCGAATTTACGGGTTCAAAGGATCTCAGACATCGATCGAATAGGGCATAACCAGCCGGGACGCGGTTTAAGAAAGCGCATTTCCTTTTTGGGATTCGGCCTCTTTGGCAATCGGCAGGGAATCGCCCATCCGGTTCCTTCCGGCGGTTTTGGCCTGGTACAAACTTTTGTCAGCGGCCTTGACCAGTTCGTGCCAGCTTTCCATTTCTTCGCTGAGGTAAGCCGCTCCCATGCTGACGGATATTTTTTCATCCTTCATCCGCATTCCCTCCACGGGCGAAGGCGTTTCCCTGATGGCCCGTAAAACCCTCTCCCCCACTATCCGGGTTCCGATTTGTCCCACTTCGGGCAGCAACAGGGCGAACTCGTCTCCCCCCAGCCGCACCACCACATCCACATCCCGCAGCTGTTCTACCATGGTCCTCGCTACCTGTTTGAGCACCTGGTCCCCCGCGGGATGCCCGTAAGTGTCGTTAATGTATTTAAAGCGGTCCAGATCCACGTACAAGAGCCCCAACATCCGCTTGTAGCGCCGGCAGCGGATCACTTCTTTGGGAAGGTAGTTATCAAAGTAACGGCGGTTGTAAACCCCCGTCAGCCAGTCCTTGATTGTCATGTTCTTAATTTTTTCATGCTGCCGGAAGGATTCAATGACGAGTCCCGCCTGGGTGGCGAAATTGGAGAGGGAAATCAGGTCCGATTTTTTCAACCTGCGGCTGGTGAAAAAGTTGTCCACCGCGATGATGCCGATGTTTTTTTCTCCCGAGACGGTTATGGGCGCAAGGGCGTTGCAGAAAACATGGACCATATCCCCGTCATCGCCGGGTGAGTTCTTGATTTTTTTCAGCCGGTTGTTCGTGTAATAGCCTTTGTTGTAGCCATGCGCCAAGTCGGACACCCAATTGGTTCCCCGGACGGGCGACAGAGGATACTCTTTACCGGTCCATTCCAAATTTCCATTTCGATCAATGCCGATCGCTCTTTGGCCGATGTTGCGATCCCAATCCGCGAGGAATATTCCCGCCCGGTCGTAACCCAGGCCTTTAGTGACCGCTTTTACCAGATGCTGCAGAATCTCTTCAAAACTATTTTCGGCCCGTATCGATACCATAAGCTGTTCGTACATACGAACTTCTTTGCGGAGGTACTTTCTCTCCCTGAGCATTTTTTGGTAACGGATTTCATGGGTTGAAATGGATTTCATGAGAAACCTTAGATAATCGAAACGATTAAAATAGTAATTTGAATTACAGGTCTTAATTTAATCCCAAAATGATAGGGTCGCAATATTTAACTCGACAAAATTAAGGCTTTTGAACGAAATCGCAATAAAACCCAATAAAAACAATCCGCTGGGCCCAATATTATTGCCCGAGGGATACTTCTCTCAATTTCGGGCAAGCAGGGCTCTGGTCCATTCCGCGGGGGAAATGGCAAAGAAGGTGACAGGCACTGACTGCAGACCTGTTTCCAGATCTTTCCTTTCTTGTTTTTGTGAAGGCACTCTCCCGATGCTCCAAAGTTGATTGCCCAATTGAATGCCCGCTTTATCCATGGTGATTGAATCGGCCTATTTTTAGGTGTATTCGTACTGGTAAGATTACTGGGAGGTGACCTATGACCGTAGCAACTACAAAGCTTTCATCGAAGGGGCAGGTGGTTATTCCTGAATCCATCCGGAAGAGTTTGCATCTCAAAGAAGGGGACCAATTCGTCGTCGTCGGCCAGGGGGATTCTGTGATTTTCAAAGCCATCACCCCGCCTTCCTTGAGCCATCTTGACGGATTGCTTGCCACTGCCCGAAAGCAGGCGCGTGAAGCCGGTTTGCGTCCATCGGATGTAAAGGCTGTCATTGCTCGTGTTCGGCGTGGTAAATGAAAAGAATTGTCGTAATTGACACAAATGTTCTTATTTCGGGAATTTTCTGGAAAGGAAAACCTTACGAAGTAATCAAATCTTGGGAACGTGGTGATTTCAAGTTGTTGACTTCCCCTGAAATTCTAGAAGAGTACCACCGTGTCTTAGAAGACTTTTCCAAACGACACCCTGGCGTAAAGGTTGGACCAATTCTTAAGATTATTGGGTTGAATTGCGAGTTGGTGAACGCCAAGCCTCTTCGAGGTATTTGTAAAGATCCTGATGATGATAAATTTATTGCAGCCGCCCTGGCGGGAGGGGCTGAATTCATTGTCTCCGGTAATAAAGCTTTGTTGGATGTTGGAGTTCACCAAAATATTAAAATCATGAATCCGTCCAACTTCCTGAAAAACTTATAGTTGGTTGTCCACGGCGGGGACCCGTCGTGGACAGGCAAATTGGAAAAGCAATCAGGTGAAAAACACATTTGTTTGATTATTACCAATCACCTCAATTCGCGTATACGGATGACCCAGAGGGCATAGCGGTAGAGCGGCCGGGAATATCTTCGTCAGCGACGCTGAAAACAGTTTTTTTGTTATTACCCAAAAAATGGAAATCTGTAAGATGGGGCCAACATTTATGGAAACGACCAATTATTTTAAAACTCATGTCATGCGAAAGCGCCCCTATATCAAAATGGAGTGGCTGGAAATGGCGGCTAAAGACCCCTTAAAACAAGAGGTTCAGCCAGATGGTCGAATCCGTTGTTGGATTTATGTTGAGGAAGTGGGAAAATAAGTTCGAGTTGTTTTTATGGAAAACGGCGAAGTGCATAACGCTTTCTTCGATCGACGTTTTAAGAGGGGCTGAAAATGAAATTCAACTATGACAAACAAACCGATTCTCTCTATATAGAGCTATTGGCACACCCTGGTGTGGACAGTGACGAAGTTGCCGATGGAATTGTCCTGGACTTTGACGAAAAACATCATTTGGTCGGTATTGACGTTCAACACGCCAGCACGAATGTTGATTTAAAGCATTTAGAGATGGGTTCTTTGCCTTTGGTTTCTGCCAGCTAGGCTGAAAAACTTCACACATGACGCCGCTGAAAAAATGTCAAATATCTAGGCTGGACTGACCCCTTTTTTGCTTCGAATATTCGGAGACGCGAAGGCGAAACACCTCTTTCTAAAGCCCTTTTCACTGAAGGTTTTTTTTATTTTCAGGGAGAATAATATTCCCAGGTACATAATATTCTTTGTCCACGGCGGGGACCCACAATGGACAACCAAAACCATTAGCTTTTCCCTCTCTTTCTTACACCGAATAAAACCTGGGGCTTTTCTTTTTATTTATTACAATATGCTGACTTCTATTAACTAACAGCGCGTATCCTAACCGGTAGATCCTTACCACAAAGTTTCGTCCAAGGGGAAAATATGAAAAACCATACCGCGGTACAAATTTTCGGGGCTTTTGGGCGAATCGCTATCTTTATCTTGATTCTTGCCGCATCAGGAACCCGGGGCCTTTGGGCCCAAGTGATAATCAACAGCAATGACGGAACGACCTCGGGTGGAACGGGCATCACCAACCTTTACTCGGCGATCGAGAATATTAATGCAATCCCGGGCGGAAGCGTGACCTTGGATATTAGTGGTTCCAACTCGGTGGCCTTAAGCGAAGCTCTTCCCGGGGCACAAAGCATAACTTTTCTAGGGAGCCCCTTGGGTATCGACGAGGCCATCAGCATCATCGCGTCGAACGAGGCCGAAGGCGCGGTGACCTTCCTTCATAACCTAACCCTGTCTTCGGGCGTGACTTTCGGTTTGGGCAATGACGCCGCGGGCGGGCTCGGTCAGTTGGACGCCTCGGTCACGGCGGGAAATCTTTCCATGGGCACAAGAACGGATTTGGCGGTGACGGGCGGTTCCACCGGTAATTACGCAGTGGCAGGAAACGCCTCGGTGACGACGGGGGCTTTGAACCTTTCGGGAACAGCGGGAACCCTTTCGGTCACGGGAGGAATGTTGGACTTCAATAACAACGGCATTGTTTTTTTCGCCATTGTCGGTAACGCCTCGGTGGCCCCAGGAACTTTGACCCTTTCAGGCGCGGGGGACAGCCTTTCGGTAGCGGGCGGTGAAATTGTCAATAACAACAACGTCCTTATCAATAATAACGCCAACGGCGGTAATGCCGCCCTGACCGTAACGAGTTTGACCATGGGTGCGGGGACAACCGTGGCCGTTGCGGCGGGAGCCTTGAACAATGGCGCTTCCTGTGCCATCGGTGGCGCGGCGGCGGGTGGAAATGCCACGCTTAATTCCGGGACCTTGGCCCTTACGGGAGCGGGAGGCACCTTGGACGTGATCGGAGGGGAATCGGTAAACGGCGGTTTCGGCACCCTCGCGCAAAACGGCGGTTACGGCACCTTCAATAGTTCCGGCACGGGCGGGACCGCGGCCCTGAGCGCGGCTAGTTTGACCATGGGCGCGGGCACGACCGTGACTGTTACGGCGGGAGCATTGGCCAATGGCGGCGCCAGCACAATCGTCGGCACCGCGGCGGGTGGAAACGCCACGATGAGCGTGACGGCTCTGGCGATGGGCGCCGGTTCGGCCTTGGCCGTGACCGGCGGGACCGTGACCAATAACGGCGGCATAATCGTAAACGGCTCATTAGGAGGGAGCGCAGGCATGACCATGGGAACCCTCAATCTTTCGGGCACGGGCGGAACCCTTTCGGTGGCGGGCGGCGGAGCGGACAACATCAACGGGGGTTCCACCAAGGGCGACCTTTATGGGGGAACCGCCTCGGTCAGCATCACAAGCCTTACCCTTTCGGGTAACGGCGACGAGCTGGCTGTCGCAGGGGGCGAATCGAACAACACCTCCGGTACCTTAAACGGAGTAGCCGATGCAGGTTCCGCCTTGTTGTCTGCGGGAACAGTGACCATTTCGGGAACAGGGGACAGCCTGGCGGTCACGGGTGGGTTGATGGACAATACCGGAGGCGACATTAATGTTGTTGCGGTCGTGGTTAATACAACTTCGGTCAACGTTGGAAGCTTGGTTCTTTCGGGCGCGGGGGACAGCCTTTCGGTAGCGGGTAGCGGAATCAATAATACTGGGGGCAACATCAATGATCCTTTTAACGCGGCAGGTAATGCCACCCTGACTGCGGGCAGTTTGACAATGGGCGCGGGTACGACCGTCAGCGTTACCGGAGGGGTGGTGGTGGGGCCAGGGACCCAAGATGGCAATGCGGTTGTTACCATCGGGACCTTGTTGGGTTCGGGGACCGTGGCCCTCGGGGGTGCCACCAGTTCTCTGCAGGTGAATTCAGGAAACTTCGCCGGGATCATTGAAGGCAACGAGAGCCTGATTCAGATGGGCGCGGGGGCCCTGACCCTGACGGGCGCCAATAGTTACAGCGGCGGCACCAGCATCAGCGGCGGCATCCTCCACATCCAAAACGACGGCAACCTGGGGGCTTCGGGCACTACCCTCACCCTGGACGGCGGTACTCTGCAAACCGGCGGAACGGTGGTCTCTAGCCGCCATGTGGTGATCACCTCGACCAACGGAACCTTGGACCTGGATGGGAACAACGCGACCCTTTCGGGAAACATCAGCGGCACGGGCGGCCTGATTGTCGCTTCCAGCGGGGGTTCAGGGATTTTATCCCTGACGGGAGTCAACAGTTACCAGGGAGGCACCAGCGTCAGCGGCGTCACCCTCAACATCCAAAACGACGGCAACCTGGGACTTTCGGGCACGACGCTCACCCTGAACGGCGGCAGCCTGCAAACCGGCGGGTCGCTGGTTTCCAACCGCAACATCGGGATCACCTCCAACGGAGGGGTGATCGATATGGACGGAAGCCATGACAGCCTGTCGGGGATTGTGGGCGGCCCGGGCAGCCTGATCGTCACGTCCAGCACGGGCGCGGGGGCTTTGACGCTGACGGGCGCCAACAACTTCAGCGGTGGAATGGAAATTTTGAGCGGCACGGTGGCTTTTGGAAACGTCAGAGCCCTGGGAACGGGATTTGTCGTGAACAACGGAGTTTTGACTTCGGCGGGGACACCGATAAACCTCCAGGTCGGGGGAAATTACTCGCAGACACCGAATGGCCAATTGCAATTGGGGTTGGGGGGGTTGAATGGAATCAGTTCTGACCATTTAACCGTGGCTGGAACGGCGGCTTTATCCGGCACACTTCAATTGGTTTCCTACGGTAATTTAAATCTGCTCACGGGAACCCTCATCCCTGTCTTGACCGCATCTCAGGTGGTGGGGCGTTTCACTTCTGTCGATGAATCCTTGAATGGAATGCGCCTTTTGGCCCTGTACCTGCCAGATGAAGTTGAACTGGAAACGGTGGTGCCTTCCTTCGGTTCAATAGGATCGACGGGCAACCAGAAAATTATCGGAGCGGATCTGGATGGGCTTTTTAACAATCAAAACGAAAATAATCTGATGGTGTCGCTGGCGGGATTATCCACCGCGCAACTTAAAACGGCCTTGGGCCAGATGTCGCCGGAAGGATTGACGGGCCTATACCAGTCGGGCTTTACCCAGTCAGTTTTGGAAGGCGCCCAGATCACCCAGCGTCTGGCGCAATTGCGGCAGGACGGATGGACTGATGCCGGGACGGCGCAGGCTTTTTCTACGGGCGGCGCGCCGATGTTTGCCAGTACGCTTCCGGCGCAAGACGAAGCTGCCATGATTTCTCCCCGGACCGAGGACGGCTGGAGCGGTTTCGCGGGGGCTTCGGGCGGATCGTTCAATGTATCGGGCGGCGCGGGTTATCAGACTTCTTCCGAAAGCATGGTGACGGCGGGGATGGACCGGGTGATTTCCAAAAATGTAAAAGCGGGCCTAATGATTTCCTACGGGCAGGTTCAAATGGGGTTGAATGGCGGTGGCACGATGGGTTTTCAGGGAGGCCAATTGGGTCTTTATGGCGCCTGGGATGAGGCGCCCTTTTATATCAACAGTGCGGTCTTCGGGGGGCCGGAAAATATCAGCAGTCAGCGCGATGGTTACGGCGGCACGGCGGCGGGCAATACCAACGGTGAAACTTACGGCGGCCTGGTGGGTTTGGGCTATGACCTGAAGACGGACAAGATTGTCTGGGGACCTGCCCTGTCCCTGCAATACACCAATGTCTCAATCAACGGCTACAACGAGCAGGGCTCTTCGGCGGCGCTGGTGGTGCCTTCACAGGCGGCGGATTCACTGTTGAGCCAGTTGGGCGCTCAGGCGCAGGGAAAATGGACTTTGGGCGGTATTGTTTTGAAACCCGGTTTGAACCTGGCATGGGAACACGAGTTTGACTATCAGGGCGGCGATGTGCAGGCCGGGTTCGGACAGGGCGACAGCTTTACCGTATCGGGCGCGGCGGTGGGTCAAGACGGGCTTTTGGTATCGGCTCAATGCGGAGCGGCTTTCACGAAAGATTTCAGTTTGAACCTGAACTACCAGTCGGAGATAGGCCGAACCAACCTGACGTCGAACCAGTATGGCGGCGAAATCGGGCTGGCTTTTTAATCCCAGACGATAGCCGGAGGCTGGTGAAACGACTGGTGAACCGTCATGAATCGAAGTTAGTCATAAAAAAAGACCTGCTGGGATAACCCGGCAGGTCTTTTTTATTGGGGCGATTTAATCTGGTTGAGTGTCATAAAACAGACAGGAAATCATAATTCGGACTGCTTGAATTTTTTTAGCTATTTAATTGGTTGGGTTGGTATTAATGATCTGATGGCATTTCTAGAAGACATAATTTAATCTCCAGTAATTTGTCCACGCCGGGGACCCTGAGGGGACAGCTCTTTTATCATGTTTTGGTACTTGGTTCCAAAATCCCGACTTAATAGCCTTGGCCAGCGCTAAAATAATAGCAATTCAAAGAGGACACAGAGCTGGTCTAGTCCAACTCGGGGAGCTATCTACGAGATTATTTATTCATTTTCTGGCCATCATCATTTTTGGAATTTTTGTTGAAAGTTGCGGACAAAAATCTGTTTTGGTTAACGCTCCAAACAACCTAGCTCAAACACCGCCCATGGGATGGAATTCTTGGGATACTTTTATGAGTGGTATCAGCGATAAACTGCTTCGACAAGTTGCTGATGCAATGGTCACAAATGGTATGCGAGACGCCGGATATCAGTACATCAATATTGATGATGGCTGGGCGTTGCCAAACCGAGTTAATGGACACTTAGAACCTGATCCGGCGAAGTTTCCTGGTGGGTTCAAACCAGTTACGGACTATCTTCATGCCAGAGGTTTTAAATTCGGAATCTATTCAGATAGGGGAACCAAAACCTGTGTGAGTGGGGCACCTGGATCATATGGTCATGAAACGATTGACGCCAATGATTTTGCCGCATGGGGTGTGGACTATCTCAAATATGACAACTGCAATCCAGCATTTCTGACAAGTCAGGAAGGTGATTATCGTCGAATGCAAGAAGCCTTAATGGCAACCGGAAAACCGTTTGTATTTAGTATCTGTGCATGGGAATTTAAAAAATGGATGCCATCCATAGGGAATTTATGGCGCACAACCGATGACATTACTGATAACTGGAACACCATCATCAACAACATCGACAAAAATGAGAAGTCGGCTAATTATGCTGGCCCGGGTAGATGGAATGATCCGGATATGTTAGTGGTGGGTTGTTTTAATGTACAAGATCTTCAACACAATCATCTTTTTGATGGAAATACCGATTTAGTGGGAAACAAAGGATTAACCGATGACGAAAACATTGCTCACTTTAGTATGTGGGCGATGATGGCAGCGCCTCTTATTGCAAGTAACGATGTTATTCGTATGCCGGAAAAGATCAGGGAGATTTTAACAAATCAAGAAGTAATCGCAGTGGATCAAGACCCTTTAGGTATTCAAGGAATAAAAGTCTGGGAAAACGGCAAGGGCCTATTTGTTTATTCCAAGGTTTTGAAGGGACATGACACAAGGGCGATTGCGCTATTCAATAGGTCTGAAAGTAACGCTGAAATAATGGCGAAGTGGATTGATGCAAATATACCCGATGGAAAAGCAACAGTGCGCGACCTTTGGAAACACGAAGATATGGGTATGTTCACGAATGGCTATAAGGCGTATGTTCCGTCGCATGGAATAGTTTTATTAAAAGTGGTTAGTGTAATCGATTAGAAAAAGTGTTCACGCAAAAGAAAAACTCGAATTTTACGGTTCGCAAAGCGTTTCGAATGGCGAGCTAGAATGGCTAATGTGAGAAATTTATTTTATAGCCTGTGGCTTTGGGGTCTTTTTTTCTTAAGCCCTCTTTCTCCAGTTGAAGCACAGAACTTTTCCAACCAGACTATAAACGCCCCCACCACTATGATTGACGACTTTGAAGACCCCAGTCGCAATGCAGTTCCTCCAGACCGGACGAATCTTTGGGGAGGACATTGGAACACGATTGTTTCAAACGCTACTATCAGCGTGACTTACAACAGACCCGGTTATGCCGGAAGCCAATACTCGGCGGGGGTGACTGGAAACATGAACGGTAATGAATATCTTTTTATAAATGAGGTCGCTCATAGCCAATCCCCGGTTGGGGTGACAAACAATGGAGAGTACGCTTACGCTATTTTTCACTGTCCCTTTTATTTTAACGCCACTCCCGTTAATGTGGCTTGCCACGGATTGAAGGGCATCCAATTCTGGATGAAGGGAGATGGTGCCCTTTATCAAATTGAAGTCTCAAACCAATCTGTCACTGATAATAATTGGTACGGTTTCGATTTCACACCTCCTCCAGGGATTTGGTCTTTCTATCAGATTCCTTTTGAAAAAATGACCCGCCGGAAGGGATCAAGCCAAAGAGATTTATCCAAACATCCAGACGGAAGCGATGTTATTGGAATCGGATTCATGCCATTAAAAAATGGTTCTTTCGCATATAGCTTGGATCAGATTTCTTTTTATGGGTCTTATGTGCCGAACTGTTCTACCCCCGGAATTGTAAAACAAGTTTCGACCCCTACGATCACCCCAACTATTACCGCCACTTATACCTTTACGCCTTGGCCAACCGCTACACCTTTTCCGACAGCTACCCCATATCCAACGCTTGTACCTGTTTTTAAATCGCGTCCATCACCTACACCTACTACGCTTCCGATGATTCTTTCGTTTTCACAACCAACATTCGTACCCATCTCTACGCCTACACCGAGGCCCAAGCCCAAACGGATTAGGCTTAAACCCACTCCCACTTGGGTTTGGAATCCGACAAGAACGGCCACACCTTGGCCAACACAGACGCAAGTTCTGGAAGCCGCAGTTGCAACACCCACTACGGTCGCACCCGTTTTGCTCAACCTTTTAGATAGGGAACAGACAATCCAATTTGCCGCTCCACCCGCAAACATTTATGTGACCTTTGCCGACGGGCCAGGCTGGTATCAGTTGAAAATCGTGGATAGTCAGGACAATCTAATAAAGACCATCTATGACCATCATGTGCTCGCGGAATCGGACGCGTGGGTGGAATGGGACGGCCAGGATAATAAAGGGAACGACATGCCGCCGGGCCAATATTTCGCGGTGTTTTATAAAGACGGAACGGCTTTGAAAAGTCTTTTGGTGATTCGATCCCCAACAAATCCATAAGAAAATGTGGCTTCGGGTAAAATATGTTACGAGTCCAATCCGGGTCCCCGAATTGGACAGGATGAAAAAATTTTAAAGATAAAAGGCCAAACTATGAACCTAAAAAACTGCATTTCACTCATCGCTTGGTTTTATATCATTACACCTTCTCTACTTCATGCAGGAGATAGCTCTCTTCCAACAGCGGTGGCTCCGATTGCGACAGTGAATGACACATCCTCGGTTTCCACCGATCTACAGCCCTTTTTTGATGATTTCAATAATATCGATCCTGCGGTTTGGGACGTAGCTAACTATACGTGGCCGACATCCGGTTCTTTTCAACAACCTTCCCAGGTTTCGGCCTCAAATTCCATCCTGACTATCACGATGGAGCCCGCCGCTACACCGATCCAAGGAAGGAACGTTATCTCCGGAACCCTTTCCAGCAGGAGACTTTTCAAGTATGGCAAGTTCAGCGCGAAAATGAAAAACAAATTGGTGCCGGGGGTCGATAACTGTTTTTTCCTGATGTCTCCCTGGCAGGCCAAAGGCTGGCATCATCAGGAAGTGGATTTTGAGTTTTTGGGAAAGAATCCCAGCCAGGTTCAGGTCACTCTCCACAAATACATCGATAATGAAGGCACACCCCAAAATGGCGGGATGCTTCCGAAAATGATCGACCTGGGGTTCGATTCAACCAAGGCTTTCCATGTCTATACCATTGAATGGTTGAAGGACCGTATCAATTTTTACGTCGATGACAAACAGGTTTGGACCGAAACCCGAAACCAGCCCGATATGGGCTTGATGATTTCATTATCCAGTTTTCTCGTTAATCAGGACACCAGTTGGGGCGCTGGCTGGGCGGGAAAATTTGGCCCGGAAACTCTGCCCGCCTCGGTTCAGTTCGACTGGGTGAAGTACGAACCCCTGCCGAATGGGTCGGCGACGAAGCCTTGATCGAGAATCCAGAAATGTTCTTAAACGGTTCTAACCGGATTTTGAAATAAGATGCGAAAACTTGTCCAACCGGGGGACCCGTCGTGGACAAAGAAAATAGATCTTTAAAAGCGTCCAATAAGGAAAAAGCGATATGAATAAAAATATATTGTTTGTAACGCTGTTTGTTTTTACTGCGATGGCTTACGCACAAAGTCCGATGTCTAATATTTCGGTTAATTGGATTGAGGCGACTGAAAAAGCGGACTTTCCCCTGCGTGTCGATTCCGCTTCGTTAGTTTATGACAACAAAATGTGGATCATCGGAGGAAACCATAGTTCCGGTTCGTTTCTAAATGATGTTTGGTTTTCCACTGACGGCGTGAAATGGAATAGTGTTGTTAGCAAGTCTATTTTTTCTCCGCGAACCAATCCCCCCGCTCTTGTTTTCAAAAATAAAATGTGGATTATCGGGGGATGGGCGCTTATGGGCCCGTTGAACGACGTTTGGTTTTCTTTGGATGGCAGTAAATGGAAAAAAGTCCATTTGATTGCGCCCTTCTCGCCAGGTGATTACAAAGCTCTGGTATACGACAATAAAATGTGGCTTCTAGGTGGTAAAAAAATAAGTTTGAATCAAGCGAATGCGGAAACAGAAGTTTGGTCATCTACAGATGGATTGAGATGGGTCAAAGTTCTTGCGAAAACTCCTTTTTTTATGAACGAAGAACATGCTGCTTTAGTTTACGACAATAAAATGTGGGTCGTTGGGAAAGGGGATGACATAAATTATAAAGTTTCTACAAATGATAGTTGGTATTCGACCGATGGAGTGAAATGGACAAAAGTTTCTTCTTCTGAACCATTTCCGGCTGATTTTAGATTTACTGCATTAGTTTATAACGGCGCAATGTGGGTAATTGCTGGTGATATGACAAATGACGCTTGGTTTTCTAGCGATGGAATGAAATGGGAAAAAGCCTCTACTTCTTCAAGTTTCCCTGTTCGTTTTGGCCAAATTTCTCTGGTGTATAAAAATCAAATGTGGGTCATTGGCGGAGAAACTAAATTGTCTTTTTCAAAATGGCAGGAAGGTTGGACTAAGACGATAAATGATGTTTGGCACTCACTCTGAGAGAGGAAATCGGCTTGTCCACGACGGGGACCCGTAGTGGACAGCCTTGTGTGTGTGGACATCATCCGTACGGTGATATATACTTCTTTTAAAGATGTAAAGGAGGTTTTATGGCAACGGACACACAATCAAGGGAACAACGAATCGAAATTCGCATCCGTCCTCAAGACAAGAAAAAACTGGAAAAAGCCGCCTCGGTTTTTGGGTTGAGTCTCAGTGCCTTCATGCTTTTTAATTCTTTGAAAGCCGCCCAGGAAGGGCTCGCGGCTCAGAGTCGTATCACCCTTTCCGAAAACGAGTGGAATTCCTTCATGAAAGTCATGGAGCATCCGCCCCGCCCCAACAAGGCCCTTCTGGCCCTGGCCAAGAAGCACAGCCGCGCTTGAGCCATTCTGAAAAGCCTTTGGAGTTCAACATTCAATCAATGTCCCGCCATTTGGACTTGGGGTCCTTCGATTGCGGTTCACAGGCCCTGAATGACTATCTCCAAAAGTACGCCCGCCAAAATCACGATAGAAATATCAGCAAAACCTTTGTGGCCGTGGAAAAGGGGAAAAGTCGAAAAGTTTTTGGCTTTTACACGTTAGTTGCTTCTGAAATTGACGCCAAAACAATCCCTTCAACTCATTCTAAACACCTTCCCCGCTATCCTGTTCCAGCGGTGAGGATTGGAAGGTTAGGGGTGGACAAGCGTCACAAGGGCCAAGGAATCGGAGGAGAGCTTTTGTGGGATGCTCTTGGCAAGGCCAACCGATTATCAGATGAAATGGGTATCTATGCTGTTGTGGTAGACGCTAAAGATGAAAAAGCTGTTCACTTTTACCATAAATACGGTTTTGTTCCGTTGTCCAATAATCCTAAAACACTTTTCTTGCCTGTCGAAACGATCAAGATTCTGTTCACCAAAAAGCAAAAAGATTAATATCGTGGCAGAGGTTGTCCGCGACGGGGACCCGGAGTGGACAGATAAAAACCTAATTTTGGAGTATCACCTTGAATGACGAAAATGGCGTTCGATTTCCACCCAAATACGTTGAGGTGTTGAAGGCAAGCCAGTCGATGGATTTTAAAATGGGGTCGGATGTTCGGACAGGCAATTTACTGCAGGCGTTGGCGGCTGCGAAACCCAAGGGACGGTTTTTGGAAATTGGAACGGGTATGGGATTATCTGCGACCTGGATATTGAATGGGATGGATTCTCAATCCACTTTGTTGTCAGTTGATAACAACCCTGATTTAAGTTCGGTGGCGGAAAAAATATTAGGTTTTGACAGCCGGTTGACCCTCATGGTGGCCGATGGGGCGGAATTCATCAAATCGTTGGCGGGTCAAACGTTTGATTTTATTTTTGCCGATTCATGGCCTGGAAAATATAACACCCTGGAAGAAACACTCCAGCTCGTGGCCCCCGGCGGGTTTTATGTTGTGGATGACATGCTCCCGCAGCCTAATTGGCTGGAAGGGCATCAATTGTCGGTTGATGAATTACTCGTAAAATTGGACGCATTAAAAAATTTTCATGTTTGTAAGATTAATTGGTCTACCGGGTTGGTTCTGTGCACTCGCAAATAGAATGAGATTGGTTAAAAAATGAAGTTTGCCTTTTTAATCTTTAACGGTATGACGACATTGGACTTCATAGGGGTCTATGATCCGGTTACCCGACTAAAAACAATGAATTTTGTTGAAGATGTGAAATGGGATGTTTGTGGATTCACGGAAAAAGTAACGGATGATAGTGGTCTCGTTTTGACCCCCACTAATGTTAAAGAAAGTTTGGACTCCTACGATTTATTGATTGTCCCTGGCGGTTTGGGAACCAGAAAATTAATTCGTGACGCCGATTTTATCCAATGGCTTCAGACCGCGCGGGATTGTCCCTTGAAAACGTCGGTTTGTACCGGTTCATTATTACTGGGCGCGGCCGGGTTTCTTCAGGGTAAAAAGGCGACTACCCATCCCAACGCCTTCGCGTTATTGAAGGGATATTGCCAAGAGGTACTGGATCAAAGAATTGTTCCGGAGGAGGGCGTGATAACATCCCGAGGCGTGACTTCGGGTATTGATTTGGGCCTTTACCTTTGCGAAAAAATTGCGGGTCATGACGTGAAGGAAAAGATTCGGATTCAAATGGATTACAAAACTGAAGATATTTGATAAGGGTTTAGTGCCTGTCCACGGCGGGGACCCGTCGTGGACGGCCTAAGAAGTCAATAATCAGTACTTGCCACGGTGAAACTTTGGGGATACAATGTACATCATAATGTACATAAGGAGTCGTTCATGACATCAGCTAGCTTTACCATTGCACAGGCCAGATCCCATTTTCCTGGGATCATCCACGATGCGGAAAAAGGGAAGTCGGTGGAGATAACTCGGCGAGGGAAACCCGTTGCTGTCTTGGTATCGGTGGATGCCTACCGGCATTTGACCGCTCCCCGTCTCGGGTTTTGGGAGGTTGTTTCGACCTTCAACGGACGTATCAAGGCGAGTAAGGCTGGTTTGGAACCTAAAGATCTCCGGGGGATCCGTGAAACCGGACCCGGAAGAGAATTTAAGTGGTGAAGCCTCGGTACTTGTTAGACACAAATGTTGTTTCAGAAGCGGCCCGCGTAAAACCAAATCCCAACGTGATGCGAAAGCTTGAGCGGCACAAAGACGAAGTGGTAATCGCAAGCATCGTTTGGCATGAACTCGTCTTCGGCTGCGATCGCTTGCCACCCTCTGAAAAACGGACCCTTTTAGAGGAATTCCTTTCGGAATTAGCAAACTCCTCCATGCTTATTTTCCCCTATGACACGGAAGCGGCTGCTTGGCACGGCCGGGAGCGTGCCCGTTTATCCCGGCTGGGACTTACACCGGCTTTCGCGGATGGCCAGATTGCTTCCATTGCGAAAGTCCATGACTTGACCCTGGTCACAAACAACATCCGGAATTACCGTCATTTCGATCAACTGAAGATGGAGAATTGGCACGGCATGGTTAAAAATTAAAAAAACGAAATTTGGTTGTCCAAGAGGGGGACCCGTCGTGGACAAAGGAAAAGAAGAAAAGTTGGCCGGTTACATATGGGGATACCGTCTGTCATCCGGTGCAGATTCGATGACAAGCATCGAAAATTGACAAAACGCCCAGTCTTATATAGAATCTAGTCAGAGTAGTCAGAAATATTTTAAAGGGGGCAACCTATGACTTCATGGCAACTGCAAACCGCCAAGGCTAGGTTCAGTGAACTCATTCGAACAGTGAAAAACAACGGCCCACAGTCCATCACATTACATGGCCGTGAAGAGGCTGTTGTAATTTCCAAAAAGGACTATGAGCGCCTGAGAAAAACCAAACCCAACCTAGTTGAGTTTTTCAGGGACTCTCCTTTCCATGGATTGGATTTGCAGTTTCAAAGGAATAAATCTGTCTCACGCAAGGTGAAGCTTTGAAATACCTTTTAGACACCAATGTTCTTTCCGAACTCTTCAAGAAACATCCAGAACCCAAGGTATCAAGTTGGCTGAAGGATGCGGACCAGGACTCGCTTTACTTGAGCGTTTTGACCGTGGGGGAAATCCGAAAAGGAATTGAGAAAATGGAACATGGTTCCAGGAAAACCAAGCTTGTTCAATTTCTGGAAAAGGATATCCCGATTCAATTTGAAGAAAGAATATTACCAGTTGATCTCAAAGTAGCCGAAGCATGGGGACTTTTAGAAGCCCAGGCCAACCGCCCCTTGCCGGCGGTAGACGCGTTTCTGGCCGCAACAGCAATTACCCACAATCTCACCTTGGTCACCCGCAATACCCAAGACTTTTCTTTTTCCAGATTGAAAATTTTAAATCCCTGGACATGAAAGAAAGTCTTGTCCACGGCGGGGACCCGGAGTGGACGATATTTTTTAATAGATTCGAGTGAATCTTGACTATTCTTCAGGAAGTCCTACAATGTAGGATATATCGAAAGGATTGGTGATGTAGCGACACCATTTTATTCAGTCACCCATCTACTCAAGGTTGATTGACGCCATTCGCGAGGTGGGACTGCAAGTCGCGATTGAAGAGGCCATCAACAACAACCCCAAGGGCGGAAAGCTTTTAGGGGGCGGTATTCATAAGTTGCGTGTTGCCTCGACCAAAAGGCCAGAAGGAACACCCGATCTTTTTAAAATTTAGATCGGGCACACCCAAGTCGTGTGGCTCACCTGGTGGGTTCGCCACAGGGGAAAAGCGGCGGTTACAGGGTTTGGTATTTTTACGATGAGCCCGATGACATTTACCTCTTTTTCATCATTGATAAACGAAAGGCTCCGAATCTAACGGTTGAACAGGAGAAGATTCTTGTTCAGGATTTGAAGCAGGCTTTAGGTAAAGGAAAAAAAGAGGAAATTAGAAATGAAAGATAAAGATTTCAAACTCATGCGGGAGAGTCTCAAACAATCGATTGAGATTAAAAAGGGCAAGAAACTTCATGGTATGCGGGAAAGTTATCGGCCAAAACCAGCGACCGCTGATGAAGTGAAAGGTGTCCGTAAGGCATTGCATCTAACCCAGGCGGTGTTTGCGGGGGTTGTGGGCGCAAGCCCCAATGCTGTTGAACATTGGGAACAAGGAATCCGTCGGCCTAGTGGTTCCGCGTCAAAGCTAATCCGAATTCTCAAATCCCATCCAGAACTGGTCTCGGAAATACGCTAAAACCTGTCCACGACGGGGACCCGTCGTGGACAGGCTTTTTGCAGGTATTGTCTGAGTTAAGACGGCAGGTTATCCGGTTTTGATTCCAGTCTTGAAAGATGCATAATAATGCACTATACTTGTTTTAGATACCAACGGAGTTTCGAATGAAAGTCAAAGAGTCTCCGTTGTTCAAGTTTTTCGCGGGGAAGCATTTTGGTCCCAAGGAAGAAGTTGTCTATAAGCTTCAACTTGGGGAAATTTGGGCGGATAAGAAGCCGGGGAAAATTGAAAAGTCCCTCAAAACACAGGATGGCGGGGCTTGCGTCACCTTTTACTATTACAACAAGAGGGATGAGACGATTTATACACTTGCCGCCCACTTGGTGCGCAAGGGAGAACCACGGCAGGCTGAAACCGAAGCCATTGAGAAATACATTCGTGAGATTGAGGCCGGTTGACCCTGGGAAGATTGGTCTAAAACTAAAAAGGAGCATTTATGAAAACACAACATCGGCATAGCCCAACCCTTCATGGTTTTACGGATTACGGGGATCGCATCAAGGAACTCAAAAAGAAAAGGCCTGATGTTTATAAGGCCTTGAAAGATCCTGAACCCTTGGCTTGTCTCGCCTGGAACGTCATTGAACTTCGCGGGGAAAAGGGGTGGAGCCAGCAGGTGTTAGCGGGTAAATCGGGTGTCGCGAAACGGGTTATCGCTTACATTGAATCTTATTCCGATGGATATAACACATCGGTCAATATCGTTCAGAAAATCGCTCGCGCTTTTGGGGTTCCTTTTCGAAGAATGTTTCAAGAAGTGGACTTGACCAAAGCTTGAAAATGGCTGTCCACGACGGGGACCCCTAGGGGACAATAAAAATAAAGTAATATGTACGTAGATATACCGTACATATGGTATGTTTAAAGCGGAGGTGCGGATCATGACGAAAGCTCTTAAAACCAAAGAAGAACGGATTGAACTGAGGGTAAGACCTCAAGATAAACGACTGCTGGAAAAAGCGGCTCAGGCCCAAGGATTGAGCTTAAGCTCTTATCTCGTAACGAGATCTCTGCATGCGGCGCAGGAAGACGCAGTTCCGGTTAAAACCTACGCTCCATCCAAGCGGGATGTGGACTTGTTTCTGCGGCTTCTAGAAACTCCACCCTTGCCAAACGAAAAGCTTAAATCGGCGGCACGGCGTTACCAAAAAGAAATGTCCTGATACGGACTATGCCAGGCTCGAAATGGAAATTTGTACCAATCACGGAAAAAGTTGAACTCCAATCTTTTGATTGCGGAATACCTGAACTAAATGATTACCTGAAAAGATATGCGGGTCAAAACCGCCGAAAGGGTTTGGGAAGAACTTACGTTCTCGTTCCCGCTGAGGGAGAACCACTGGCAGCTGGATACCATACCTTGAGTATGGCTCAGGTGGATCTGCAAAACTTGCCCGAACCCCATCGCAAAAACCTTCCGAAGTATCCTGTTCCTGCGGTTCGATTGGGTCGTCTTGCCGTTGACCGCAAATGGCAAGGAACTGGATTGGGGGAAATTCTATTGATGGATGCGATTCGCCGGTCGGTTGTAGCTGTTCAATCCGTCGCGGCAAAGTTTATGATCGTAGACGCTAAGAATAAAAAAGCCGAAGAGTTTTACGTACGGTATGGGTTTCATTCCTTTGAGGGTGACTCCCACTCACTGGTGGCGGCTATGGACACATTAAAAGGGCTTTTTGCGAAATGAAATGAATCCCTAGGGTTGTCCACGACGGGGACCCGGATTGGACAAGGGAAGAAGCTCAAATTTTGTGTTTTTGTTTTTTGCCAAGTATGATTAATCTTTAAAAGGTATGGCCCATGCGTATTTCACTTATTTTCTTATTGTTGTGCGGGTTGACCGCTCAGGCGGTGGCCACAGAAACCCGGGTGGATTCCACCGGCAGTATCGATATGGTTCTTTGGGACGAAACCTCCGATCTCACGCCTTATAACTTCGGCAACCCCGCTGGCATGGCCCTCTTGCCGTCTGGCGGTGAAGTTGGTTTGAACATTCCATGGTTTCAGGTATCCAGCTCGAACTATAACGGTAGTTTTTTTGGTCTTTCTCCCGGTGTTTACCAGGGCTTTCCCGATCTAATCAACACTACCTCAGGATTGAACAACACCGCTGGTTTGCAATATCAGGGTTTCAATTATGTCACACCCGACAAATGGGCCTTGCAAGCCACCGGCTCTTATTCCGACAATCAATTTCCACTAGGCGACTCGATTTTAGAGAATGCTCAATTGGGGCATGGTCTTATTCGGGTTGCGCATGAATTTGGGCCTTTGTCAGTTGGCACCGAATTTCAATATACGACCGGGACTTACTACTTAACTGGCGGTAATAACTTAACCGGTAACGTGACGGGCCCCAGTCAACTCAATATGGGTATCCTCGCTAATATCCAATTAGGTAATGATCAACATCCTTGCTGGCTCAGGTTGGGTGGTTCGGTAGGTTTTGATTTATCGCCAGGGCAAACTGAATCCATCTCTGGCTCAGGAAATTCAATAACAACCTATACTTATGCCACCGCCAACACCGTTATCTCTCCCTGTGTCTTCCTGGAAATACCTGGTTCGTTACAGGCTGGGGTGATCGTGAATGCGACCAGTGACGCGACTTCTATCAGTGCTTCTTTTCCCTCTGGCTCTGGCTTAACCAGCGGAGGGCCTGATCTGTTTGAGACTTATACAAATAATATCAACTTAGTTTTTTGCAAATGGAAAATGACTTTATCCCCATCGCAGGAAACAAACCCGTTGAGCTTAAATTGCGGGATTCTTTTTGGAGTCACCAGCGAGACGGTAAGTGCCCCGGGTGATATTTACAATAATTTTAATTTGCAAAGCAGCCAACTGCAGATTGGGATGGGGTTGGAACGGTCTAAAAATTTTACGATTGGCCTGCAATTGGATGCCCAAGCGAATAACTTGACACAATCTGTGGCCACCGAACCCAATTCGTCCGGTAATCTAATTGAGGTTTGTTTGGGTATGGAAAAATGGCTTTCGCCCGAATGGGCTCTTCGATTGGGACTCGTTTATCAAAATGAACCTACTAATGACGGGTTCAACCCTGAGTATTTTAATGTGCCGGTTCCATTGCAAGAAACCGCTTGGATGACCACCTTGGGTATAGG
>Ga0302155_10000394_pt1 | contig 35526 bp, 30 predicted proteins | sample I_Bog_N3_1_FD_193508 | JGI IMG/M metagenome (GOLD analysis project Ga0302155, IMG submission 193508) | Peat permafrost microbial communities from Stordalen Mire near Abisko, Sweden - I_Bog_N3_1 | ecosystem: Environmental > Terrestrial > Soil > Wetlands > Peat | place: Sweden: Abisko, Stordalen...
CCGGCTCTGTCCACGCTCAGCAGAAGGCTCCTGCGCAATCAATTCCGGAGGCAACTCAAAGTCAAAATCGTCCACCCTCAAGCCGGCCGTCGCTTGGCTCGCCTCACTCATGGCTTCGCCTTCTTGAAGTGCTCTAGCGCCCTCAGTCGCGCGCGTTCAATCGCAGCATTCAGCTCTTCGCGTTTCTGCTCGAATTCATCCGCCGGAAGATCGGTCGGGACGTGCGTACCCTTTGCCCAGCTGACCACGATGCGCGTAAAAGGCTTCGGTACGAGGAATCGGTCCCAGGAACGCACGGTCCACGCGCGCTCCGGTTCAAGGTGAAACGCTCCAATCGGCGCCCCTGTCATCTGCGCCAGTTTGATGGGGCCCATCTTGGTTTGATAAATCGGCCCGCGCGGCCCATCCGCGGTGAAGATGGCCGTTCTGCCGCTCTCAATTACGTATTTGAGCCCCAGCAACCCTTCACGCGCACTCCTCGAACTGGAACCTCGCACAGCGTCGAAGCCAAACATGCGAAGAATGCGCGTAATCAACTCGCCGTCAAAGCTCTTGCTGATGAGGATTACGGCGCCGGAGCATTGAAAGTAGACCGTGCAAGGCAGCACGCACTGGTGCCAGAAACAGTAAATCTCCGGACCGGCCTTCTCACCGTAGACAACGGGAAGAACGCCGTCTTCGGCGATGACCTCGAACCGCCATGTACGGCTTACGAGCCACAGCAGCGCCCACACCACGCGCGGCACCACGGCCAGCACCAGGCGCTGGCTCAACGTGAATTTTTGCTCAGTGGTCACTGTCCGATTCTAGCTGTACCGCAGCCAGCGCAACAGCTCCGGCAGCGTAGCCCGCTTGCCATACATCAGAATTCCCACCCGATAAAGGCGCGACGAGACCAACAGTGTACCCCATATGCTGAGCACCAGCAGCCCGATGGAGACAGCAAACTGCCACGCCGGCGGCGTCTGCGATGCCATGCGCAGGAACATGACGATGGGCGCGGTAGGCGGAAAAAGCGAAGCCGCGATCGACCAGAACGAATTCGAGTCGTTGACGATGAGCATGATCATGGCAAAGCTGAGCCATGTAGGTGCGGCGGCCAGCGGCATGTACATTTGCAGTTCCTGCTCCGTTTCGCAGGTGGCGGCGAGCCCCGCAAACAGCGCGCTGAAAAGCAGGAAGCCGAGCAGAAAGTATACCGGGAACAGCACGCATTCCACCCATGAGAAATGGACCGCGAGGTTTCCCGTAAGCGCAGCGGTGGCGATGGGAGACACAAAAATGGCCGCGCCGGCAAGCAACCAAATACCAATCTGCGTAAGGCCCACGGAGCCTGCGCCAACCAGCTTTCCGGCCAGCATGTCGCTGGGTTTTACGGTTGCGAGCATCACTTCAAATACGCGCGAGGTCTTCTCCTGAATGATGGAGCGAGCCACATTCAAGCCATAGATCATGGTGGTCATGGTGAGCAGCAGGGCCATCACGTAGCCCTTCCAGAAAGAGGCAAACGCATTGCTCTTGAGCAGTTGGCCGTCCTTTTTCACCTGGAAACTCTGGATTTGAACGCCTTTGAGCACCGCATCCGCATCGGCCTGTGTCATGCCTCCGCCCGTCAAATGCTCGCTCACCAAGCTATTGTCCAGGGCATCTTTGAGCCGCGCTGAACTCATGAAGTCGCCGGCGGATTGCGAATAATACGTCGCGGTGGGCACTCCTCCGGCGGGCGTTTCAATCCACAGCAACCCTTCGATCGCCTTGGTGCGGACCTGCGCGGTAAGCAGGTCGCGGTCTTCCGGTTTTGCCGGCGCCACAATGTCGACCACTGCCTTGGAGTCCTTGCCGCTTGTCAGCCGGGTGCGAAGATCGTTGGCCAGCGCCACATCGCTGCTGGCGATAGCCATGTGCTTGCTCGCGCCCAGGCCCAGCGAGGAAAGGTAGCTGATGCCAAAAACAAGAGCGAGCGCCGCCGGCAGCCCCATGGTTGAAAACTTGAAGGCCTTGCTCCGAACCTGCTCCAGGTATTCCCGCCTGGCAATCAGAAGAGTGTTACGCATCGGCCTTGCCTCCCACTGTCTTGATAAAGATCTCTTCGAGTGAAGGCTCGACCAGTTCGAACCGGTAAATGGTGGCAACGGCTGCGGCCTCGTGCAGCAGCTTCTGCGAGTCGCCATGTTCCTTCAGCCGGATCTCGGCGTGGCCGGAGTAGTTCTTCGCCTCGGCAATTTCTTCGCTCTTCAAGAAATCGGCACTGCCCTCAAACTCGACCACCACGCGGTTGCGCTCGTAAGTGGCCTTGATTTCGCGCACCTTGCCGGCCAGCACCGCACGGCCGTCGTTGATGAGGCAAATCGAGTCGCACAATTTCTCCACCTGGTCCATGCGATGGGTGGAGAACAGAATCGCCTTGCCCTGGTCCTTCAACTCCAGCAGAGTCTTTTCCACCAATACCGCATTCACCGGATCGAGCCCGCTGAACGGTTCATCCATGACGATCAGGCCCGGGTCGTGAAGCAGCGAAGCAATGAACTGAATCTTCTGCTGCATGCCCTTGGACAGTTCTTCCGTCTTCTTGTTGAGGGAGTCGGCAATCTCCATGCGTTCAGCCCAGGCGGTCGCTCGTTTGCGCGCCTCCTCTGCCGGGAGCCCGTGCAACTGACCGAAGAAAACCAGTTGCTCAATCACCTTCATCTTCTTATATAAGCCGCGCTCCTCGGGCAGGTAACCGACCCGCTCCAGGCTCTTGCGGTCGAAGGGTAGCCCGAAAAGGCTGATCCGGCCCGAATCCGGAATCGTAATGCCCATCATCATGCGAATGGAGCTGGTTTTGCCCGCGCCATTCGGTCCCAACAGGCCAAACATCTGGCCCGCATCGATGGATAGGCTCAGGTTGTCGACCGCAACCTTGTTTTCGTAGGCTTTGGTCACTCCCGCGAGTTCAACAACTGGCATGGGTTCTCCCGCTGGTCTTGAGGCCGTTTTCACGCCTGCTGAACCTGGAAACGGCCTGCGAGCAGTTTAGCAAAGCACGCCTTGCGCAGGGCGTCTCCGGCCGATCCGCGCATTGAGCTGAAAATTACTTCGATTCAGCGCCCGGTTCTGCCCCCTGATTTCCGCTCGCCCGCCGCATGTTGCTTTCTCTTCGCGTTCCGGAAGTATCCACCTCTGTTACTCTCTTGCGCAAAATGTCGCCTAATGTCGCACATTTTCCAAAAATCCCTCGTTCCTGCTACCAAAGTGGGATTTTCTTTCGGACCAATGGGGGAGACCCAAAGAATAATTATCAGAATACAGTTGCATTAGAAGTTCGGAGAGAGATATGGCAACGCTGTTATCAATGTACGAGTACGATAACGACTTCCTGAAGCCTGATCCGCAGGCAACAAAATCTCAGCCGGGACCCACTCACAGGCCGAAATCCCTGGCCGCCCTTGACGTCCGCCAGGGAGTTCTTGAAGACATCGCACTCAAGACACTGTATCTGTCCGGTTCGCTCTCGGTTCTTGAGCTTGCCGAAAAGATGTGCCTCGGTTACGAAGTTGTGGACGCTCTTTTTTCCCAGCTCCGACACGAACAGTTCTGCCTTGTCACCGGCATGACCGGCCATGTTCATCAGATTGCCATCACGGCTTCGGGCAGATTGCGCGCAACAGAACTTCTTTCGAATTGTCATTATGCTGGCCCCGCGCCTGTTGCCTTTGAGAGCTACGTTGAGCAGACCCGCAAGCAGAGCGTGAAGAAGACGGATGTGTGTGCGGCGGACGTCCGTCGCGGATTCTCGCATCTGGTCATGGACAACGAGACCTTGCGGAAACTCGGGACGGCGCTGAACTCCGGCAGTTCGGTCTTTCTCTGGGGACCCGCGGGAACCGGCAAAACCACCATGGCTGAGACCCTGTCGAAGGTTCTCGCCGACGATGCGGTATGGATCCCCTATGCCGTGGAAGTGGACGGCTCCATCATCACCGTCTACGATCCATCCATCCACAAGCGTGTGCCCGAGGAGGAACCCGAAGACCGGGACGCGCGCTGGGTGCTGTGCCGCCGCCCCTCTGTGCTGGTGGGCGGAGAGTTGACGGCCGAGATGCTCGACCTTCAGTTCAACTCGATTTCGAAGTTCTATGTCGCTCCGGCGCAGATGAAAGCCAACAACGGAGTGCTGATCATCGACGACTTTGGACGCCAGCGCCTGCGCCCGGAAGAGCTGCTCAACCGCTGGGTGGTTCCACTGGACCGCAAGATCGACTTCCTTACCCTCGCGGGAGGAAGGAAAATTGAAGTCCCGTTCGAAATGCTGGTTGTTTTCGCTTCGAACATGGACCCGGCCGAACTAGTGGACCCGGCCTTCCTGCGAAGGATTCAAACCAAAATCCACATCGGAGAGGTTTCAGACGATCAGTTCTGCGAAATCTTCCGCCGCGTCGCGGTTGAAAATAAGGTCCCTTATGACCCCAGCATCCCAGTCGATCTGATCGAATTCATTCGCATCAGACTCAAGCAGGAACTGCGGTCCTGCTTCCCGCGCGACATCGTGAACCAATGCTGCTGGTCCGCTCGCTACGAGGGACGCAATCCGCACATCGATCGCCCGGCCTTGAAGCAGGCCATCGACGCATATTTCCTGGCCCGGAACTAACCCGCATTGGCGAGTTACAACTCAATCGAACGTCGTGTCCGATCCCGCACAACTGCTCCGTGCCCCATCCTTGCGCCTTTTTTTCTGGCGCAAGGGTCGGAAACCACAAATCTACGACCACGGCCGGCTGCCTGCGAATGTTGACGATGAACATGGGCGCCCCAGAGCCTGTCCTGAGCCTGCCGAAGGGGATCTCGATTCTGAGACCTGGGAAAGCGCATCCTTCCGGCTAATTTACTCCTACACTACCTTCATTGTTTCCGGATCCCAATGGCAAATGGCATCCTTCTCGATGCTCGGCTCGCCGTCTCCTTAGATGGTGGGCTGCTCTCCGGCCAACATCTTGCGGCAAAAAATAGCCAACACGTCGGAGTAGTGCGACGTCGGGTCCTGATAGGGACCGAAGACGTTGAAATAGCGGAGCACCACCGTTTCCACTCCGTAGACACGCGCAAAGACGCGCATGTAGTGCTCACCGGCCAGCTTGGCCATTGCATAAGGGCAGATCGAGTTCGGCAGCATTTCCTCATCTTTGGGCATGGCCGGTGAATCTCCATACGGTGAAGACGACCCTGCATAGACCACTCAGCGCACCCCGGCTGCATTCGGAGCCACCAACAGATTGAGCGTGGCGGTTACGCAATGTGCATTGGTGCCAATGGGATCGGACACCGACAGAGGAACCGAGGCCAAAGCTGCCTCGTGGAACACGATTTGGACCCCATCACAAGCTTGGGCGCAGGCATCCGGACGGTCAGGTTGCCCTCGACAAACTCCATCGCTTCAAGCCCGACCAGGCTGGCGCGTTTTAGGGTGATGAAGCTGTCCATGCCGCGTACAGTTTCGCCACGCGCAAGAAGCGCTGCGGCGACCGAGCGTCCAATAAACCCGGCAACACCGGTCACGAGATATTTAGCCAAATGAATCTCCAAGCCAGAGTCGGCTTCGATAAAGGACCAGTTTAGTCGATTGACCAATGCCATTCGGCAGTGAAGGCTTTAATGCCACGGATTCGACATACCCCTTGGACGAGACAAGACGCGCATAACATCACCGGCTCCCACCCACAAAGCGCGAGACAGCAGCGGGTCAAATCTTCAGGCGGGGAGTCTCCAGCATCCCCAGCGTTCCGCCTCGCCCCTGCCGCACCAACCCCGCCATCGGTAAAGGAATGATTACCGAAGTTTCAATTAAAAAGTTACTATAAATCGGAAATAGCGAACCACGAGTAACTTTTCGCCGATATTCCGCACGAGAGCAGCACGCGAAACGAAGTTCGTGTGCTTAAGCGAAAAGGAGCAACGAATGACTCTGGACCATTCGCTTCAGACGGAAAAAGCAAATCTTCTTGATAAGCCTTCCTGGCTAATATTCATGGCGGTAGTTTACCTGACCTCCATGTTAACGATGACCGCTTATGCCCAGACGGCCGGCCGTCAAGTCCTTGCGGGGCATGTTTCGCAAGCTGTGGCCAGCTCACAGGTACTGCACGAGTTACCTCGAGCAACGCAGTTGAACCTTGCCTTTGGACTCCCTTTGAGAAATCAGGAAAAACTCAATGCGCTGCTCTCTGATCTCTCGGATCCGTCGAGTCCAAACTATAGACATTACTTGACTCCAGAGCAGTTCGCCGCAGAATTCGGTCCCACAGAAGCTGACTACCAGGCATTAATTCATTTCGTTCAACAGAACGGTCTGACCGTTACTGCAATCCACGCGAATCGGGTTTTGTTGGATGTCTCTGGTGCAGTTCCGGACATCGAAAGGACCCTCCACGTCAAGATGATGAAATACAAAAACCCGACCCGAGGGGAATTTATTGCCACGGATCGGGAACCGTCGGTCGATCTTGACGTGAATATCCTGCACATCGGCGGTTTGGATAACTATGTTCTTCCAATGCCGATGAATCTGAAAACAACCCCAATGACAGCAGAAAAGCCCTACGTTACCGGAAGCGGACCCGGGGGCTATTTCATTGGCAGCGATTTTCGCGCAGCGTACGCGCCCGGCGTTACTCTGACCGGAAACGGCCAGGCGGTGGGGTTGGTGGAATTTGACGGTTTCTACCCAGGAGACGTGCAAAGGAACTTCGCTCACGCGGGTCTGCAGCCTGTACCAACGCGGACTGTGCTGCTCGATGGCTTCAATGGGACGCCTGGGGGAGCCAATATCGAGGTAATTCTGGACATCATGATGGCCTCGTACATGGCGCCGGGGCTATCGAACGTAATCGTATACGAGGGCTTTTTTCCAGACGACATCCTGAATCGGATGGCGACCGACGACCAGGCGAGGCAACTCAGTTCTTCCTGGGGTTTTGGCATCGATGCAACGACCGAGCAGATATACGAGGAGTTCATCGCCCAAGGGCAGTCGCTCCTGCAGGCATCGGGGGATAGTGGCGCTTACCGATATGGGGTGATGCCTCCTTCAGACAACCCCAATCTAACGGTAGTTGGAGGGACGAGCCTGACTACCTCGGGCGCCGGCGGACCGTGGAGTGCTGAGACCGCCTGGTCCGGCAGCGGCGGCGGAATCAGCTCCGTTTATCCCATTCCAAGTTATCAGCAAGGATTCAGCATGGCGGCCAGCGGTGGTTCCACAACCATGCGCAATATTCCCGACGTTGCCATGGTCGCGGCCGTCCAAATCTATCTGATTTACAACAACGGCGAACCGGTCGCCGTGGGCGGAACGAGCGCCGCAGCTCCTCTGTGGGCCGGATTCGTGGCACTCGCCAACCAGCAGGCAGCGGCAAGTTCAAATCCACCCGTCGGATTTCTCAACCCGCTGCTCTATGCCATCGGAAACAGCGGCAACTACAGCGAAGACCTCAGCGACATCAGGCTGGGAAGCAATGGATATCCGGCAGTTGCCGGCTTTGACCTCGCCACGGGCTGGGGTTCTCCCGCTGGACAGAATCTGATCAACGATCTGAGTGACGCATCGACAGGTTCGTTTACGATCTCCAGCGCCGTTTCCGCCCTCACCCTCTTCCAGGCAAATACGGTGAGCACGACCATAACCGTAGCTGCGGCTAACGGGTTTGCGGGCGCGGTGGGATTTGGAGTGACCGGATTACCAAGCGGTGTAACGGCAAGATTCAGTTCCCTCGGCGGCGGCGCGACTTCCCTCACCCTTACCTCAACCATAAACGCTACTCCTGGGACATACACGCTTGGAGTGATCGGAAGCTCCGGCGATGCTTCGAGCGCTACGAACATCGTCCTGACCGTGCCAGCGCAGGCCTTCAGCCTTTCAGCCTCCGCCAGCAGCCTTACGCTCCTGGTGGGCGGCAGCAGCGCGAGCAGCATCATCGGCGTTGCCGGCCAGAATGGGTTCATTGGCAAGGTTAACCTGGCGGCTTCCGGATTGCCTGTTGGAGTGTCTCTGTCGCTCAGTTCATCGAGCACCAGCACCACGAGCACGCTTTGCTTCAGGCCGAGCACAACGGCTGTTCCAGGGACCTACACGGTAACCGTCACGGGAACCTCCGGAAATCTATCGAGCAGCACAAGCATCGCATTGACCATCCCAGTGCCGAGCTTCGATCTTTCATCGTCGGCCAGCAACCTCACTCTTCTTGTTGGCGGCAGCAGCGAAGCGAGCATCATCAGCGTTGCCAATCCGGTTGGGCTAGTCAACAAGGTGAGTCTGGGTGTTTCAGGGGTGCCGGCAGGAGTCACAGCATATTTCAGTTCTTCGAGCACAATTACTATCAGCACGCTGTCTTTTAGGGCAAGTACAACTGCTGTGCCGGGAGCCTATAACGTGACTGTCACCGGGACCTCCGGGATAGCCACGAATTCCACAACCTTCGAGCTGACCATCCCGGTGCCGAGCTTTAACCTCTCGTCTTCGAACAGCAGTCTCACCCTTCTTGTTGGCGGCAGCAGCCAGGCCAGCACAATTGGGGTCGTCAATCCTGTTGGGCTCGCCGTAAATGTGAGCCTCACAGCTTCACAGTTGCCCGTGGGAGTAACTGCCTCTTTCAGCCCGTCGAGCACCAGCACCACGAGTACAGTATCGTTCAAGCCAGCTGTTACGGCTGCGCCGGGGACCTATAACGTGACTGTTACGGGAACCTCCGGCGTAGCTACGAACACCACAACAATCGCACTGACCATCCCGCTGCCGAGCTTCGGTCTTTCTCCCTCGGCAAGCGCTCTTACCCTTCTTGTAGGCGGCAGCAGCCAGTCCAGCACGATCAGCGTCGTCAATCCAGTTGGGCTTGCCAACAAAGTGACCCTGGGAGTCTCGGGGGTGCCGACAGGAGTCACCACTTCTTTCAGTTCTTCAAGCACCAGCACTACAAGTACCCTGTCCTTCAGGGCGGGTACCACGGCCGTGCCGGGGACCTATACCGTGACCGTGACTGGGACCTCTGGAACAGCCACGAGCACCACCACCGTCGCGCTGACAATCCCGGTGCCGAGCTTCAGTCTTTCGTCCTCGGCCGGCAGCCTGGCCCTTGTGGCGAGTGGAGCCAGCGCAAGCAGTACGGTCAGTGTGAGCAAAATCAACGGCTTCAACAGCAGCGTCGCCCTCACGGTGACGGGGCTTCCCACTGGAGTGACTGCAACATTCAGTTCCGCCAGCACCAGCACGACAAGTACGCTGGCCCTTAAGAGGGGTACCACAGCCGTGCCTGGGGGCTATACGGTTACGGTGACGGGGACCTGCGGAGCTCTCACGAGTAACGCAACCGTTGGACTGACGATCGAATAGATAGACCCAACCGTGGCCGGGGGTGCGCTTAAGAGCCTGTGGTGAAGTCCAGTTTTGAAAGGGCACGACTTCAGTCGTGCCGTAACGCTCAAAGAATCAACGCGGCTTTAGCCACTGAGGGATAGGTTTTTCGCGATTTCGACTTTTACCACGGGCAGTTAAGAATTGAGACACGGAGTTGAGTCTCCGAGTTGTCCATCCGTTAGTGGACACGCGAAAAGCCCCAGCTGCTCACCGGGGCTTTTCGTCTTCGCTAAATTTGAATGAAGATCGTTGCTCAGAAGACTTAAGCGGTCTTCTTGCCGAACTTCCGGCGCGCTATACCCGCGAATCCCAGAAGACCAGTGCCAAGAAGCAGCAGGGTTCCCGGCTCGGGTGTCGTGGTTACATTAGAGCTCGGAGTGATCTTCGTCTCGAAGTACTCTGTCTCACCAGTGTCACTACCTTGACTCTGGTAGCCCCAAATCCAGTCCGCGCCTGAATCGATGCCCGGAGCTTTGCCAGCGTCAGTCCCCCACGGATACTCGCTTCCACTATTCGTACCCTGGTTAACAGGCGAATTGTTATTCGAACCGAATCCGGAGGTAGAGAAGGACCAATCTGTGGTGTCCGTATTCAGGCTCTGGCTGCCGTTGGCAAACTCAAACCCCGAGCCGCTCAAGCTGAAGCTGCCGAGGACTCCGCCCCATGCGCTCCAGTTGAGAGCGTCTACTTGCAGGTAATATGTGGTGCCGGGCGTAAGGGGCACTCCAGCAAACGAGACCGGGATGGGCCAGTTGGTCCCACTCGCGATCAAAGTGCCTTGCACCGTGGGAGACGTGCTGAGATAAAGATTGAACGCGTTATCGACGGTTAATGTACCCGAAACCGAATCGGCAGAGGCGACTACAGTAGTGCCCATCAGCAGCACGATAGTCAGGGAGAACACAAGGCCTTTGATAAAAGAGAACTTCATTTCAAACCTCCAGAGAGTTGACAAATGACTAAGAGCGGTGGGTTTTCGCTTGAACCGACCCATCCAGTTTTTCAGAAGGAAAGTGCGAACTCACCCTTTGCACACCATCCGCGTCTCGCCTCTCTCTGTGCAAGTTGAATGCCATCCAGTAATTCTTTATATTCAATAACTTGCTGAGATAAGAATCGAGGGATGCGCAAACCATTGCACACTATTCTCCGGGAAAGTTCCACTTCCGGGGAAAGGTCGTTGCAATCGCCAAGGCCGCTTCAGATTTGCCGGCAAACCTCAACCCACCTTCGGGCCTCGCTGGAGATGGGATGCACTTCCAGTAGGGCTATGAACGAATGGGCGGGAACGGGCAGCACCTGAACTTGTCTCGTCTACCTCAAATCAACGCGGGCAAGAGAAAAGGACACGTTTCCGTGTCCTTTTCGTGCTTTCGACTCCGAGGAAAAATGGGAACGAGCTGACTAAGAGTGCAAAATCAAGCGGCCGGACTGCTTGGTCTTCCGGAAGGCTACGAACGCCAGGCCAAGGAGCCCCGTGCCGAGCAGCAGAAGAGAGCTGGGCTCAGGCGTAACGACTCCAAAGGATCCGGCGTCATAAATAGCGGGCTCATTTACATCATTAGATCCCCACCTATCAAGGATACCCCCGTTCGATTGCGTATCAAAACCATAACTCAAGGCGAGGTTGTTGTTTTCGTCAGCACTGGCCGTGATAGCACCGAATGTGCTGCCGTTGCTGTATTCGGAAAAGCCGTCGAGGTACGAGATTGCCCCGCCGAAGGTATTCAGAATTGGGGCTATTGAGCCATTGTTCCTATTGCCGTTGGGATCAGCGCCAGTGAATCCGACCGCATCCACCTCATAAACATCTCCAGCTGTGAGCGTGACTTGCGAGACTTTCTGGTAGACGTAGTACCCCTGCTCCGCATAGGATCCTGGCGTGAAGGTCGCAGTCGCAATCGTCACAGGAGTCCCAGTGGTTACGTCGAAAATTCCCACCTGGATGGTTCCGTTGATGGTTCCGGATCCCGATGCGTTGAAGACGCCAAGCTCATTGATTGTCAAGGCCGAGTTCGCGGTGAAGAAGTTTGCCAGGTTGCCGGTCCAGGTCTGGACCCCTTGGCCGGCAACGGTGCTGTATGCAACCTCATCTGCGAACGCAGCCGGTGCAATCGCAAGGGCCGCTGCCAGTGCGAGTAAAGCAATCGAAATCTTCTTCATCATTCCTCCTGGAGTCGCCCTTGCGGGCATTTGTCCTGCATTTGCCCCTGCAGAGGGCTGGCGTGAAGCCAAACTGTGGTTTCCATGGTTTAAGCGTTGAAGTTCAAAGGATTTGAGAAACAGTCCAGCACTCAGATCTTTAGCACGTGTAGCGCCAAAGCAAGTCCGAATCAATTCAAAGAGTTACGCGTCGACAAATTGTAGATATGCAAGCCATTGCATATCCAAAGCCCCAAGGAGTTCCCTTTCTCCTTCTCCATGAATGATCCGGCGTTATCCGCGGGAACGAGGGGCTGAGTATCAGAGATGATCTGTAAAGATGGCGGGATCAATCGAAATCGTTGAGGAATTTGGACGGAAGAAACAGGAGGTTGGCCGACCCCGGCTGTCTCCGGCGCATCCGATAGCCGCGGGAGGCCAGGTAGGGCTCCAGGGACTCGTCCCCCTCAATTGACAGCACCGGGTGGTCCCGCTCGATGAGCGCCTCCATGCCGCGCAGAACTGCATTCTCGGCGCCCTCAGTGTCGATTTTCACAAAAGAGACGCGTTGCGGGAAGGCCAAGGAATCGATGGTGGTGGCAAAGACGGCGCGTTCTCCGCTCTCTGTAGCCCTTGCCGTGAAATAGTCGGGCAACCCGTCTTTGTTATTGCCAATGGAAAACCGGAGGAGTTCCGGCCGATCGGAGACCGCGGTATTAAATATGGTGATGTTCTCGTAAGGGGCGAAGCGTGCGGCAAAGCCGAGGATCTCGGCGGTAGCCGCAATCGGTTCGAAAGCGAATACACGCCCCTCGCGACCGACGAGTCCAGAAAGCCGCATGGTGTAATAGCCGACGTTAGCCCCGATGTCGAGCACCCAGTCTCCGGCCTGAACCAGGCGTGGCAAAAGCCGAAACTCCGGCTCGTGGGAAATGAATTTTCCCCTCTTGAGATCGAGCCAAATCTTCCACCGACGCATCTCTTGCTGGATCACAGGGGGCGCAAGACTCGAAAATCTCTTCAGTAGCATTCGCCTGAATTATATCCGATGGAAACTCCTGCAACCGGCGAACGAGCGAATGAAATGCTGAAACGATCCATTGTGGTATTCTCGGGAATCCAGGGGGCAATTTGGTGAGAGGCGGTGCGGACTTCAGCAGAAACAACCTGGATTGCCTTCGATTGATTTTGGCATCGACCGTCGCTCTGTTCCATCTCCACGCGCTTTCAGGTCTCTCCGCTTTCGCTGCTTTTGATAAATTTCTGTCCCCGCACTTTGCGGTAAGATCGTTTTTTGTTATCAGCGGATTGCTTATTTATCGTAGTTACACCAAGTCGTCTTCTTTTGCTTCTTATCTCGAAAAGCGAGTCAGGCGGATTTATCCAGCCTACTTTACAGTTGTCGTGCTCGCAGCTGTTGCGCTCGCTCCATTGAGTACCTTTTCTCTCCTGCAATACTTTGGATTTGGCTTCTGGAAGTATCTTGGTGCAAATCTCTTGTTTCTCAATTTCCTTGTGCCCTCGCTGCCTGGGGTGTTCACACTGAATAGCTCACCAGCTGTGAATGGCGCGCTTTGGACACTAAAAATTGAGGTCGCATTCTATCTTTTCATTCCCGTTTTGCATTATTTGTGCAGCCGATTCGGCCCTAAGAAGACGGTAGGGACGGTTTTCTGCCTCGCCTGCATGTGGAAGTATGGCTTCGCATGGCTGGCCTCCACGGGTGGGCCAGGTGCGTTTCATTCATTGGATAGGTCTCGAAATCTCTATGAACAGTTGGAGGTTCAGTTTCCGGCACAGCTCGTGTATTTCACTGCAGGAATATTGCTTCTGCTGTATTTCGATAAGTTGAAATTTCATTTCCGGTGGATTTTCTGCATTACGGCAGTTCTATTTTTTCTCGATCATTTCTTTGCCGGAGAAAGACTCGACGTTTTTTGGATATCGGGGACGGTATTCGTCTTTGGCTTTTGGCGTTATTTTGGGAATTTCGCGAAATACGGAGACTTCTCATATGGCGTGTACATTGTTCACTGGCCCATTTTGCAGACGCTGGTCGCTTTAGGCGTCGCAGAACTGAACCCCGCGATTTTCTTTCTGGCGGCCGTGTCTCTTATCGGGCTGACAGCTTTCCTGATGTGGCATCTGGTGGAGAGCAGATTCCTGGCAAGAAGCTCCCATTACCGCCAAGTTACCCAGAAGACTCCTGCTTAGCATTAACTAACGGTGCAAGTTCGCGACACCCGGTTCCAAACCGGTGATCGCAACGATTGCGCGTTTGCTAGAATCAAGTGTCCAGTTCACTCGTTGAATGGCGGCCTCCTTAATTCTCGACCGATCATTTCGACAAGTCGGGCGCTGTGGATTAGGGTGCCCGCTACAGGCTATTCGATTTGCCGGGTCAATCGCACAATGGGCTTTGTCCTAAGTATTCTCTATCTCGTTATAAACTACCTCACGCCCGCGACCCTGTTCGGGCCGCTCGCGCCTTTTCATATTGAAGTGATTCTTGCAGTGCTTATCACTCTTGTTTCATTGCCTGCACTGATGAAGTCGTACATTTTCAAGACCTCTCAATCCCTGGCCTTGATTGGGTTGGGGATTGCAGCCTCTTTTTCAGTACTCATTGCGATGCGTTGGCCGGGAGGAGCCGTACACGCGGCGCTGGAGTTCATTCCAAATGCTTTCGCATATTTTCTGATCTGTCTCCATTGCAACTCGAAGAAGAAGTTGCAGGTAGTTGTTCTGATGCTTTTTTCCGTCTGTTTGTTTGTGACTGTGAGAGGTTCCATCGACCTGCTCCGTGGAATTCCGGCGAGCGGTCCCCCAATATCAGCCGCCACCGGGGCTTTCGATAAGGAAGGATGGAACGCAGATCACCCCTATATTCTTGCAATGACCAGCGGCCCGAATGGTTGGCTTTATCGGCTAAGAGGACTGGGACTCATCAATGACCCGAACGATTTTGGCCAATTGACGGTCTGCGTGATTCCGATGATGTTCATCTTCTGGAAGGCAAAAAAGAACATTCGGAACCTTGCATTTGTACTCTTGCCGGTGTCTGTGATGCTCCTTGGGATATACCTGACGCACTCGCGGGGGGCTCTGCTGGCTCTGATGGCAGTGGTTGTAGTTGCAGCTCGCCGTCGCGTTGGAACAGTGCCTGCGTTGTTGGGTGCGGGTGTGCTTTTCGTTGCGGCCATGGCCCTGAACGTCACCGGCGGACGCGAGATATCGGCTGGATCGGGCGCAGACCGCACATCGCTTTGGGGCCAAGGGCTACAAATACTCAGGGAGCATCCGCTCTTCGGGGTAGGGCTTAACAACATGCCGGAATTCACCGATGTCCATCTCACGGCACACAACTCACTAGTAGTATGTGCGGCGGAACTTGGCTTGTTTGGACTTTACTTCTGGTCTCTGTTCCTGTTCTCAACCGTTCGAGATGCTGTGGCAGTTGCTTCGCCGGCAAATGTGAGTGAAGGAGTGCCGATTGTTCCCGACGAGGGACTCTATGCGCAAGCGACGAGCAAAGTTGAAGAGATCGACAAAGCGGAGATCAACCGCCTTGGACGCTTGATGGTTCTGTCACTGACCGGCTTCCTGGTTGCTGCGTGGTTCCTTTCACGTGCATTTGTATTGACCTTCTTCTTGTTGGGCGGCATGACGGAGGTGATCTTCGAGTTGGCGCTGGAAAGAGGGATGATTGCACCTCGCTTGCCGCTTGCGCGAGCATTGCCGTATGCCGGTGGTCTGGCAATCTTGCTGTTGCTGGTGATGTATATCTCACTTCGAGTCCTCAACTTGATGCGCTGAATTTCCGCTTCGCAACGACTCAGACCCTTCCCTTTTATGGCCGTTTGAAAACCGCTCCCTGGCTCGCGCAAGCAAGTCACCCATATGCGCTCGCGGAGAAACATAGGCCTCATAATACTTCCACGATTGTTCACGACGCGAATGGGCTAAAGACCGGTCGCTTAGCAACCGCTCGCATGCAGTCAGGCACTCCTCGTTGGACTTGTACACAACCAGCGCATCGAGAGGCGAAGGCAGTTCGTTCTCGATCGGCTCGCTGACAATGCACTTCGAAGCAGCAAGATATTCTGCCATCTTGAATCCGATGGACCCGAAAAGCCCTCGGAAATAGATCCCGATTAGCGGCTTCTTGGCCCAACGAATGAATTGTGGTTGTCGACAAGGCTGGTCGGTGATTAATTCTGGATAATTCTTGAGCGCCAATGGCCCCGGCACAACTCCTCCAAGGACGCGATGCCCAAATTCGCGCCGAAGCGCAAGCAACAGTCCGATGCGCTGCTCGTTGATCGCCTCATCGCCGGGAGCTTCCTCCGGTTCCCATACACGGGTCTGAAACAGGATCGCATTTTCCACCGGTTGCTCCGGCCCATGCTCGAAGAACCTCCAGTGCGGCGTAACAAGATATCGATAAACCTCATGCAGTCGCGCTTTCGAGGCTCGTGGCAACGCACCGGCGATTGCAGTGAACGCGGCAAGCATACTACGCCGCGAGTGACATGCCCAGTTCAGGCCGAAGGGGATCACCTTATGCGGGAAAGCACCCGGATGGCGTGCGTTCATGTTGCGCTTGGCATACACGTCGCACCACTCAAGCAACCCGGCATCCCAGCGATCGGCGTGGTCCCACACCTCAATCCCGATCTTCAATCCATCCACATTCAACGCCATGCTGAATGGAGCCTTGATCCAATCCACATGCCGAAGTCTCACCTTCGTGCGCGGCTGTTCATACAAGCCCGCGAGCGTCCGTCCCAGGATAAAGAGATCTGCATTTTCGCCAATGAAGCATTCAATCAAGTTGGAACACCATCCGGGATTCACGCTTTCGCACCAAGCGATAGGAAGAGCTTATGGTACTCGTGCCAGGTTTGCTCGATGCGAAAACGATCCTGGACGATCTGTCGGCCTACGGCACCTATTCGCGCCAAGTCCGGTGCACGGGCCATCTTGATCATGGCTTCCGCCAGACCCTTTGAATCGCCAGGATCTGCGAGATAGGCATTCTGGCCGTCGATAGCAGCTTCCTCCGTCCCGCCTGCCCGCGTGGCTACGACGGGAAGGCCCGCAGCCATTGCTTCCAGTAGCGAGAGCGGTAGGCCTTCGTTCAGAGAACTGAGCACGAAAATATCAAGCTGACTCAGGAACTGCGCGGTATGGGGCAGCGCACCGAGAAAAGTCACGCGATTTGCGAGGTTGAGCTCTCTTGTAAATCCTTCAAGGCGAGCTCGCAGCGGGCCGTCTCCAGCGATTTGCAACTCGGCTCCGGGCACGTCATTGACGACCGCTGCGAAGGCTCGGAGCAACGTGAAATGATCTTTCTCCGGGACCAAGCGCGCTGCGATTCCGAAGCGCACGCGCGGGAAAGCTGACCCAGGATGCGCGGGTACATTGAGAAATCTTTCCAGATGGGCGCCGTTCAGAATGACCTTCGCCTTGGCTGCGGGAATTCCGCGGTACTTAACGAAGAATTGGCGAGTCGCCTCAGAGATCAACACCACGCTCCCCACCCAGGGTAATGTCGCACGGAAGATCAAATCTGATTTCTTGTCCGGGGACTCCGTTGTGGTTTGAGATCCGCCAGGGTTGTTGACAATCCGAAATTCGGCGCGATGACGCGTGTTGACAATGACGGGGACACCGGCAAGCTTGCCTGCCGCAACGCCGTAGTGATGGACGAGGTGATTGTGCGTATGCAGAACGTCTGGCCGGTCGATTCGCAGTTGCTTGGCTATCTTCCAGATGGTGTTCAGATGCGGCCCAGCGGTTTTATTGAACGACCTTATTCCTATACCCATTTCCGCTGCTTCGGTCGCGAGCCGCCCCGGATGGGTCAGGCAATAAATCGTAGGCTGATGACCTTCCGCAAGTTGGCAACGCGCGATGTCAACGGCCAACCTTTCCAGCCCACCCATATCCAAATTGTTGACGAACTGAACGATTCGCATAGCTTTCAAGAACTTCGGACTATCTCTGGTGCGGGCTACGCGAAGCCCAGGGAATAGAAGCGCCTCTTTTAGTCACATATCGCCAGGTCGCGAGGTGTGAACGGATGTGTTACGGATTCCGCACGCAGTTATAGGTCAGCGGGATCATCTCGCCACCCTTGACGACTTCAAAGTCTTCTACCTTCAACGGCCATAAATCGTGGGTACCGAAATCGAGGTCGGTGTACTTCGCCTTCGTGTCCTTATCACTCTGTGCAGAGAGGGCAATACTGCCGCTGTCAGAGAGGAACATGCCGTATTTCTGCATGGCGCGCGCGACGACCTGTGCCGCAGGCTTCAGTTTTGACATGTCGTAGGAGGCCTTCAGGCGGAAGTGGACACCGTATGCCGGAGCGGATACCGGCCCTTGCGGTCCGCCGGCGTGCGTCGCCGGATGTTCAAAGACCTTGGCCCGGATGCGCGAGTTGGGAAGAATGAAGCGAATGGCGTGGTTGATGCTTCCTGTCGCCAGCTCGTCGGCCGTGAACAGCAATGGCGCAATGGGGTAGCCGGCGGCATCGGCGCTGGTGCACTGATCTCCGCGTCCTGACGGCGGATAAACACGTTTGAGATCCCAGACCGCAAGAGACTTGGCTGTCAAAGCGGAGTTGTCGTAGTTGGCTCCGAAGGCCTCGTAGAGTTTGCCCTGGCTGCGGTCATTGACGATGAGATGGCAGTCGCCATGGCTCGTACATTGATAGCCCGATTCCCCCTCTATGCCTCCGTCAGCGGGAAGGGGAAAGGTTGAGACATTGTCCGAATCGGGAGATGCAAAACGCGGACCTTTGCGAAAAGGGACTTTCGGGGTGCTTGCGTCCGCTTGTAAGACGCGAATGCTCCAGTCGACTTGCATCTTGTTGCCGTTGCCCCATCCACCCGCATCGTCGAGCCAATTGATTATGGTGGAGGATTGGGGATCGAGGGGAGCGTGACTCACGTCCTGTGTCCAGATGGCGGCAGGCGGAAAATACGGCGCAGGCGGGACGATATGATCCAATTTCGCCGCACTTACCCTGGTGCCGAAGACTTTTTCAAGCTTGGCGGCTGCGCGGTCACCGACGTGGTGAGCCTTGCTGGCGAAGTCAATATGGCTGTGGATGCCGTAGCCAATCACGGCAACTCCGAACCCAAACATGGTGCCCAGCGCAAAAATGATCAACGGCTTCAACAATTTCATGACGATCGGGTGCTCCTCATCATTGTGAATCATACAAGAGAATGCTCTGCCTGGTTATTTCATGCAGCAGGCGCAAAAACCACAGCGGCGCAGAATGCGCTGTTGCCTGTATTGTAGTTGGCCCTCTTGGTTCATAAGAAACCCACATCTTTGGTGAACTTCATTGCGCGCCTCTGCGCAGGATGATCGTCTTGATCGTCTCAAACATGATGAGCAGGTCAAGACCTACCGACAAGTGCTTGACGTAGTAGAGATCGTATTCGAGTTTCTGCTTTGTTTCCTCCAGGCTTGCACCGTATTGATAGCGCACCTGTGCCCAACCCGTGATACCAGGGCGGATCATGTGGCGAAGCTCATAGAAAGGAATTTCGCTTGCGAGCCACTGCACAAACTCGGGGCGCTCCGGGCGCGGGCCGACAAATCCCATTTCTCCACGCAGGACGTTCCAAAGCTGCGGAATCTCGTCGAGACGCGTCTTCCGCATGAATCTGCCAAGCTTGGTTACACGAGGGTCGTCTTTGGTAGCCCATACTGCTCCGTGTGCTTCGGCGTCCTGCCGCATCGTCCGGAATTTGATTACGGAAAAGTGACGTCCACGCAATCCGACGCGCGTCTGGCGGAAGAAGATCGGTCCAGGCGAAGAGAGCCGCACAGCGAGGATGATGAACGGGACGAACGGCAGGCAAATGGCGAGCCCAATGAAAGCGACCGTCATTGAGATCAGGCGTCGAAAAATCTGCTGGGAAGCTTTCACGTTGAAGCCCTGGGTAAAAATGAGAGTGCTGGGATTGAGCCCCTCAAGCGGCAGCTTCCCCAAAAGCCGCTCCATGAGCGTGCCGGCATCCTCGATCACAACGCCTTTCAATCGAAGATCGAGGAGTTCGCGAACTGGCATCGATCCACGGCGGTTTTCCATGGCAACAATTACGCGGTCGATGCGGGGCTTCGGTGTGCGGAATGCGCGCAGCTCAGCCGCGAAACGCTCGAGTTCGCCATTGAACTCGCCTTCAGTCTCACCTTCTACAACTTCCATGCCTGCATCGCGCCTGCCCCGCAGCGTCTCGACAACATGACGCGCTCGCAGACCGCCGCCGAGAACGTAGACGCGTTCCTGGAACGTAGAAAAGCCCATGATCCATTCATAGACTCGTCGCCAGAGGACAAGGACAATAGCGAGGATGGAAATGCCGACGGTAAACACATGGGGGCCGATGTACGTATCGGGGATTAAATACACGAGCCCCGCGAGAATAAACGACAGAACGCTAAGAACCAGAAGCAGTCGAAAGTATATCTCCCAGCGTCCTGAAATGCGTTGCGGTTCATACAGGTCAAAGTAATATGACAAGAGCAAGGTCAGAACAGTGATGCCCAGTATTTTGAAGATGCCGTTTTCGTAGATCAGAGCGATGTACGTATCCGGCCCAATTAGATAGGTGGTAGCAAGAAGAAATGAGCCCCCGACGAGGAACGCCTCGCAAAGAAGCAGCATCAGGGTCCGAGTAGGATAGTAAACATTGAAAAGCCTGATCATCCTTGTTTGTCCTTTACCAACTTGGCCTGGATGTTGGCTTCTGGCCCACGATAGTAGTCGTAATAGTTATATCCGCGGCGCGGAATCTCCTTAACGTCATTCATCACAAAGCCGAGAATGCGCGAGTTGCTGAAGGAGGCTTGCGCACGTTGTGCCACATCGTAAGGTGTGCGTGCTCCACGAGCGATGAGTAATACTGCATCGGCCGCGTGGGAAAGTTCCACTGCGTCCGTAACCGCAAGCACCGGCGGGGAGTCGATGAGTATCCAGTCAAAATGCGGCGAGACACTCGCGATCAGTTCTTCCATGCGATGATTGGCCACGAGTTCAGAGGAGTTGTCGCCACAGTTACCGGCAGGAATAAACGTGAGGTTGGCGGCGCCACCTGCGCCCACAGCTTCACCCGCGATGGGAGCGTGATCTCGCTGCATAATCTCCGTCAATTCTGCAGTTCCTGCCAAATACTCCGAAAGGCCTGGCGCGTTGGGAGCGCCGAGGAGGCTGTGGAGCGTTGGACGGCGAAGGTCGCCATCAATGAGAAGGATGTTATTGACACTGTTGCGCGCCAGGCTCATGGCCAGATTCGCTACGATAAAGCTCTTACCTTCGGCGGGCATACCACTCGAAACAAGGATCGTCTTCAGAGGTGCCTCATAGCGAGCCTGATAGATCCGCGAGCGAAGGCTGCGAAACTGCTCAACGCCTTCGCCGCGGTCTGCAAGCGTAGGAAAGGCAGCAAGGGACGGCTTCCAGGCACGGGGCACAATCTGTTCAAGGTCTATTTCCGGCTTGGCTTCGGGAGGTTCCCCCACCCTAGGGATGACTGCGGGGTCAACAACCTGATCTGCTTCCGATGTTGGAGCTGTCTTCCGCTCCAGATCTGCTCTTTGAAGTGCTTCGTACAAGCGGCTCATAGGTCAATGTCCTTGAGGGGGTCAGCGGACTCCGGAATGGGCTTGAAAATGCTGGAAAAGGGAGCGTCCTCGGTCGTCTCAGGTGGCCCCGACAAAGCCATGGGTGAGATAACGAAGGGCTGCTGCTCCAGGTCGAGTTCTATGCAAACTGACTCAACGATGCGCGCGGGGACCGGCTTCACCTGCTCCACGTAGGCGCTAATCATTGCATGCTCGCAGATAAGGTTGATGACGCGAGGAATGCCTTTCGAATAGTGATGGACAAGCTGTGCCGCTTCGGGAGATAACGCGGGCTGTGTGGCGCCGGCAATTCGCAACCTTTCGGCAATGTAAGCCTGCGTCTGGTCGGAGGTCAGCGCCCGTGTTCTGCACCATATTGCAATGCGCTGGCGAAGTTGACGCACACTCGGGTCGCGAAGCTTTTCCTCGAGTTCAGGCTGTCCGGATAGCACGATCTGCAGCAGTTTCTCCGATGATGTTTCCAAATTTGTTAATAAGCGAATCTCCTCAAGAAGCTCCCAGGAAAGATTCTGTGCTTCGTCGACTACAATGACGCACAACCCGCGGTTGCGGAAGCGTTCGATGAGCCAGCTATTGAGTTGCAGGAGCATTCCTGACTTGGTCCGCCTCTTAGGCGGAATTCCGAAGTCAGTGAGTACAAATTCAAGAAAGTCGAGCACATCGAGACGCGGATTGAAGACAAAAGCTGACGAAACCCTATCTTTGGAGAAGGTACTGAGGACAGTCTTGAGAAGAGTCGTCTTCCCTGTACCGACTTCTCCCGTCATCACGACGAAACCTTTGCGCGAAGCAATACCGTATTGCAGGCATGCAAGCGCCTCCCGGATCTGCGGCATCATGTAAAGAAACCGCGGATCCGGGCTTGTTCCGAAAGGAAGAACGCGAAGACCGAAGAAGGATTTATACATGGCTAGCTGCTCACGCTTTCTATCGGATTGTTACTTCGTGAAACAGGCTTCTGACGTTTGCTCTTTTTAGCGAGCTCGGTAAGGTCGTCAACGTGGGAAATGATGGCCAGCGTCGGCAGCTTTGTGAAGGCCCATATGTCCCTTTCATCGCGCAGAGATGTGTCGCGGTACTCGAGCAACCCCGCGATGAGCATTCCCAGAAACAGGCCGAAAGCAAACCCGCCGCCCGCGAAGACATAGCGGTTCGGGAAGGTGGGTGCGTCGGGGAGATTTGGAGAATCCATAATGGTGAACTGCTCGCCTTGCTGCCGGTGTTCAAGGGCAGTTGCCATAGACGATTCGTTCATCTTTTTCAGCAGCGAGTTGTAGAACTCCAAAGCGGTCTCATGGTCGCGTGTTATCTGCTTGTACTCCTCCTCGACAATCGGGCTTGACTCAATTCTGGACTCGTATGTGCGAATCTCCTGAGCAATTCTGGTCTGTTCCTGCTTTGCGTCCGCGATGGACCCTTGCAATGCGCGGAGCTGAGCCTTGAGCTGCTGGAGTTGGGGCGGGTCCGCGTGGTTGGCAGATGGAGCTGCTGAGGTCGTTGCCGTTTCGGCGGCGGGATGCGCGATTTGTGATTCAAGGTCGGCAATTCTTCGAGACATCGCGACCACATCGGGATGGTCCGGCGTGTATTGCGCGTCCAATGCCTGTTTCTGCGCCTTCAGATCTTTGAGTTCCTTCTTCCGCTCATCCACAGCTTGGACGGTCGCGGGCTCAGCACTTTGCAGTTCATGCGTCTGCTGCGAAATCAGAGCTTCGATGAAGGTCTCATTTTGCTGCATCCGATTCAGCGACTGCGTGGCCGCATCAAGCTGGGTTGTAAGCGCCTGAAGCGTATTCGCGTTGGAAGGCTCCTGCTCGGGAAGTTTGCCGAAATATTTCTGTTGGAAAGCTGCGAACTTGGCATCCTGCTCGTCAAGGTTCCTCTTTGAGTCGCTGAGTTGCTGCTTGAGGAACTCGGTCGTGCCTTCGGCGGATTGCTCACGAGCATTTAAGTTCTCGCTTACGAAGAGTGAGGTGATCTCGCCGCACACTTGCTGCGCTGTTCGTGCGTCCGGCGCTTTGAACGTGATATAGAAGCCCGGCATCCCATGCGACGCCTGGCCAGAAGGGATGGGCTTGACACCGATGGCCTTCTGCGTCATTTCGATGCGGTCGTCCATCGTGTTCTTGCCGCCAGCGAACAAATTGAATCGCTCGATGATCGGCTGAATGCGAGAGCGGCTCAGGATTTGCTCCTTCATCGACGCCAGGCGTGCGCCGAGATCTTCAGTGATGACGGGAGTTACGTAGTCTGTCGGAACCTTTTGCTGCTCGATGATCACCAGCGTCTGAGACACGTACTGGGCAGGAATGATGAAGCTGACGCCCAAGCCAACGCCAAGGAGGGCGATTGCGGAAACTAGAATCAGCCAAAACCGCCGCCTCAGAATGCCGGCGTAGTCTTCCATTGTTAGTTCACGATGCCCGAGCATATGACTCCTTAACGATTTAGTGCCTGACGAGGCGTGTTCCGCGAGGCGAATACCCGATGCCGAAGTTGATCATGTTTTCCAACCCACTAAGGGCTGTGGAAGCAAGTGGGGAACTGGACGACTGCTGGATTGCAGTGTAACCCGCAAATGCTGTGACGTACCGGCCCAGCCGCCAGGTAGCCTGTGCTCCCGCATCCTTTGAATTGGTGACGCCGTTTCTATTGAGCCCTGCGGTACGCCGGTATGCGCCCGTGAATCCCAGTGTGACGGTCCTTCCCAACTCTCGCGAGAAGTCTGCGGTGACTGAATCGGATTCTGCTCCGAGCAGATAACCTGCACCACCATTGGTTCCTCGGCTGTAGTGCAGGCCGGCTGTTCCGAAACGAAGCGCGTAGTCGATCGCCGCGTTGGCTGAAATCAAAGTCGAGCTGGGCACGACCGATGAGTCGTTACTTCCGATCCATTCAGGTCCCGCCCCTACGCTGGTAGTGAGGCGGCGGTTCCAGTTGCGCCTGTAGCTAAAAAGCGCGGTGTTGCTCATGAAAGTGACACTGTACCCGGAATAGCTGTACTGAGTGAACCTGTAAGTGCCCGAAAACGAATTTCGCGCATTCTGGCGCCAGGCGAGCGCTGCGTTCGCCATCAATGAGTTTGTTTCTAGGCCGTTGCCATCAGGGTAACGCAGTATATCCGAACCGCCGCCAGCGCTGAGGCTCGTGGAAGCAGTGAGCCCCCGTTCGAATTCTCCCATCGCATTGTTATTGACTACGTGTGTATTCGCCGTCAGAATCGACTGGCTGGACGGCGGGGACGGGTTCGGCTCGCCAATCGGTTCCCCAATGCCCGGAATCCCCGAGAAGCCGGTGATTGGAGACTGCGGAGTGTAGCTGACATTGTCGCTGACCAGGATGTTCCATTTACGCCAGACAAAGCCCTGCGACAGCGATAGGCGCTGAAAGAGCCCAGTGCCGTAAGATGCGCCCGCAATGCTCCAGGTGTACCCGCCTGCATATTTGAGGTTAAATGGATGGCGTTCCTCGCCGCTCGCGAAGGCCACCGTCGCTGAGGGCGTGATCGTTTGCCGGTCGCCGTAGCTGCCGCCGAAAACTGCGAGTTCGGAGTAGCGAAAAGTATAAGTCAGACGAGCAGCGCCCATAGTCGCCGCGGGCGCAACTTGCGCATTTGCCGCAGTGGCAGCGGTTAACAGGAACACCAGGATTTTGAGAGCCTTCTTCATTTGCGCGCCTTAAGGAATAACAATTGTGTCGCCTGATTCCAGAGCCAGATTGAGATCGCTGTTGCCCTTCAATGCTTGCTTGTAATGCACGGGAATCTTCTGATGCTTTCCGTCCAGGTTGCGAAGAATATAGATCTTCTTCATATTGGCGTAATCGGTCAGTCCACCCGCAGATGCAATCGCCTCAAGCAAGGTCATGCCAGGCGTCATCTCGATCGGCCCCTTCTTACCTACCTCGCCGAGAAGGTAGATTATTTTGCTGTGGATCGCGCTGATCACAACCGAGACATTGGGGTCCTGCATGAACTTCTTGAGCTTTGTCGCGATTTGACTTGCCAACTGCAGCGGTGTCAAGCCAGAGGCCCGCACGTCGCCGAGAAGCGGCAGCGAGATCATTCCGTCAGGCCGAACAAGGATGCTGCCGGAAAGGGTCGGCTCCTTCCACACCGTAACGGCAATTACGTCGGATGCGCCAATGATATAGCTGTCGTTGGCGACTCCCGCCGGCGGCGCTGGTATGGGCAAGGCTTCTACGGCCAGGGCCGACGCAGGCTGGGCCGGAGCTGGCGATGGAGGCGCAGTTTGAGCGGGCGTAGGCTGGACGGGCGCAACTGGTATTTGAGCTGACGGAGTCGCACCCGGCGCGGAAGTCTCCGCAGGCTTGCTGGCGGGTTCTTGGCTCTGAAGTTGGCACAAGAGGCCCGGAACAAAGAATGCCAAGATAAAAAGTCTTCCAAGGTTCATAGCGCGACTCCATTCCTGTTGGATGCAGGTTGGTCTTGAGCCCCAGCCTGCTTGAGCTTGTAGAGCAGCGCCTTGTAACTGATCCCCAGCTCGTTCGCGGCGCGTTTGCGATTACCGCCCGTCGTAACCAGGACCTCTGAGATCAACTGGCGTTCGACCTGGGTAGATGCGGCCCGTGTGGCTTCCTTTAGAGACTGAGGCTTGCGACGCCCATTCGCCTTCTCCGTTGGAGCTGCAGCCTTGAGCGCGGCTAGGGAGACCGACTGGTCGCCTATAGCAACAAACGTCTTGATCGCTGTCTGAAGCTCAGAAAGATTGTCAGGCCAGGTGTGCTCCATCAGGAATCCGATGATCTCCTCCCGTAGAACCGGCTTCGGACGATCAAACTGCTTTGCGTACTGCGTCAAAAGCTCGTCGGCGATCGAAAGAATCTCAGACTTCCTGCAGCGTAGGGGTGAAATCCGGAGCGTAACGGCCGACACCAGATAGTAGAAATCTTCTCTCATCCGCCAGGTTTTGACTTCCTCCAAAAGTTCGCGGCTCGTACCACAAAGGAGGCGGCTGCTTTGCTCCTGCTCTGAGTGAAAATAGGTTTTGATGATCAATTCCTGTAGAGCTAGGCTCAGATCGCCGATTTCTGCCAGATAGATGGTTCCCTTGGTTGAAAGTGCTGAAATAATGGAGTCTGCATCCGTATCCGCACACTTGATCTCCGTAAAACCGTTGCGAGACCGATGCGATTGTGCATGGATCTGAGCGGCAATCGAGCGCTTTCCAACGCCGCGTTCCCCAATGATCAGGAGGGGACAGTCACTCTCGGCAATGCGGGCAATCGCACGCTGAACCTGCGCCGAGATCGGCGCGAATGGCCTCGAGGGGTAAAACGCCTTCCCCTGTCGCTTCAAGCTCTGAATGGTTGCGCTGGCTGCCATGAGGTGTTCTGGGTCCACGCCCGTTTGTTAGCAAGGCGGGTTCCAAACAGAGCGGAAGTCGTGGAATGCGCCTTCCATGAAGCATATCCTCTGTTGGACACGCACTTGGGAAGAAGTTGCGCCAGGAAAGTGGAAAAAGTTTTCCTCTTCTCGGGATTGAATTATGGTATCAATTTTCCTCTGGAGTGGAAGTATTTTGTCATTTTCGAGGGAATGTTCGCAGCTCGAGCAGGGCAATTCGACGGTAACCTCTCGGATTGGGCCGTTCCGGCTTCGGCATTCCGATTGCTAAGGAGGGTGTAGCGGATTGATGTGTCGCATGTCCGTGCATGGAGAGTATGGTCCAACAGATCCAGACACCAGCGATTCCCAGGACCCCCTGGTCGGTTCGAGTCCCTCATCTTAAATGGGGGGTAGTGCTCATTGGTGCGCTTATTGCGGCTACTTATTACCGCGTTTTGGCGAAACTGGTTAGCGATTGGTGGAATATCCCCGATTTCTCTCACGGCTTCCTGGTACCCATCTTTGCGGCCTACCTGGTTTGGGCGAAGAGAGACACCCTGCTCAAAACCAGACTTGCTCCCACCTGGAGCGGGGTCGCGGTGGTTGCGCTTGGGCTCATGGTTCTGATCGCGGGGGTTTACGGGGCTGAACTATTCCTCTCGCGAGTATCGATGGTGATCCTTCTGGCCGGCCTGGTGCTTTGCTTTGGCGGGTGGCAACTTCTAAAGGAGTTGCGTTTCGCTTTACTGGTCCTGCTGCTGGCAATTCCGATTCCAACGATTGTTTTCAACGAAATAACGCTTCCATTGCAGATCTTGGCCTCGAAGCTGGCCAGCGCCCTGCTCCCGCTATTCAACGTCCCGGTCCTGCGCGAGGGCAACGTCATCGAGCTCCCAGCCATGAAACTGGAGGTGGCGGAGGCCTGTAGCGGCATTCGCTCGCTCATGAGCCTGTTCACCCTCTCGATCTTCTATGGATACTTCCTTGAGAGAAGCTTCCTGCGCCGGGCTGTTCTTGCTTTGGCCAGCATCCCAATTGCGATTGCTGCCAACGCGGTACGAATTCTCGGCACTGGATTGTGTGTCCAGTATTGGGATCCCGATAAGGCGCTGGGTTTCTTTCACGAGTTTTCCGGCTGGGTAATGTTCTTGGTGTCTCTGGGGTGCCTCTTCATCGTGCACCGCGCCATGTGTTTGATTCCGGCCCGACGGAGGCAGGCATGAAGAGCCTACGTTTCTGGGTGGTCGTCCTGCTGCTGGCGGGAACTGCGGTAATGCTTCACGGTCGTGCCAATTTCGAGGTAATTCCGGTGAGCGAGCCTCTGTCCATGGTCCCGGACACGATCGCGGGACGGACAGGAATCGACGAGCCGCTCGACGAGGATACTCTCAGGCAACTCGGGGCAGGGGACTTCCTGTCGCGCATTTACACGCAAGGTGGGCAGACGCTGCCGGTCGGTCTCTTTATCGCTTATTACCCCACGCAAAGGTCGGGTGATAATATTCATTCGCCGAAGCACTGTCTGCCGGGGGCCGGCTGGGTTTTTGAGTCGTCGCAGTACGTCGACCTTGAAGATGCGAATGGCAAGCAGCACCGTGTGGGGGAGTACATTATTGCCAACGGTGGGAACAGGCAGTTCGTCACCTATTGGTACCAGGCGCACGGGCGCAGCGTCGCCAGTGAATATCTGGCCAGAATGTACCTGGTAACCGACGCGATGCGGATGAACCGTACCGATGGTGCTTTGGTCCGGGTGATTACACCGATTGATCCAAGAGAAGAGACATCGGCGGCAAAGGCGCGGGCCGAGGGGTTTACTGCGCAACTTATGCCTACGCTCCCCCGCTTTATCCCTAATTAGGTCCGATCGGATTAGTTGAGTCGGACGGAGCAGGCAAAGACAACGTAATTTGCAATGGAATTCGGGCTGTACTCGTAGAAAAGACAGCCGGCAAGGATGGAAAACAGTGAAGAGTTTATACAAAGCGGATCAGAGGAATTTCGATAGTTTGTGGAGGCAAATGAGCAAGCGAGGATCGACTTTTGTGCTTGTGCTCTTTGCCGCGGTCGCTCTGTTATCCGGATGCCACCGCGATCCAAACGTGCAGAAACAGAAGTACCTGGAGAGCGGAAACCGGTATAGCAAAGACGGTAAGTACAGAGAAGCGGCCATTCAATACTTGAATGCTCTGAAGGTCGACAAGAGCTTTCCTGACGCTCATTATGCGCTGGGACAAGCGTATGTGCATTTGGGTCAGTTTAGCCAAGCGTACGGGGAACTCTCTCGGACTGTGGAGTTGCAGCCCACGAATTACAAGGCGCGCATCGACCTTGGAAACCTGCTGATCGCCGCCGGCAAGACCGACATGGCGCAAGCCCAGGCAAACGCTGTAATGGCAGCTCAACCGAATAACCCGGACGCTCACGCCATGCTCTCCGCCATCGCGGTCAGGCAGGGGCACAGGGACCAGGCTTTGACGGAGATGCAGCGCGCTCTGGAACTCGACCCGAACCGGGCAGCGTTTCACGAGGATTTGGCACTCCTTCAAGCCAGTGACCCAACCAAGACTTCTTCTGTTGAAGACGAGCTCAAGAAGTCCGTTGCTCTGGATCCGAAGTCGGTGAATGCCAAGCTGCTGCTGGTGGCTTTTTATATTAAGAACAGCCGCTGGACAGAGGCCGAGCAGGTGAGCCGGGCTGCCATTGCGACGGACCCAAAGAGCGTTTCTGCCCGAGCAAGTCTTGCCGAGGTCTTTCTGAAGCAAGGGAACCAGGCAAAGGCCGAGGAAGTGCTCCGTCAAGCGTCGCAGGATCTGGCTGACAGCCCCCAGGGAGTGCGAATTCTGGGCGACTACTACGCGGGCTCTGGACAGTTGGACAAGGCCAAAGCGGAGTTCTCAAGTCTTGCCGCAAAGTACCCTAAGAATGTTTCTGTACAAAAGGGATACATTCGCATTCTTCTAGAGGTCAAAGACTACGGGACCGCACAAACCGTGGTTGCCGCCCTGATGAAGAAGAACGCCAAGGATCCTGAAGTTGCGGGCTTGAACGGAATTGTCATGCTCAACTCGGGAAAAGCGAGTGATGCTGTAAATGCCCTTCAGAATGCTGTCAAGGATGCCCCGAAAGACGCGTTTCTGCAGTACTGGCTGGGCAGAGCTGCGTTGGCCAAGGGCGATATCGACCTGGCAGAAAAGAGCCTCCGTCAAGCAGCGAGTCTGAATCCATCCAGGTTGGATGCGGAGGAGGAGCTGGCGCGAATCGCAGTTCAGCGCGGGGACACGAATCTGCTGGCCGATGTGGCCGACAAGACGATTGCGGCGGCGCCCCGCTTTCCTGGGGGATATGTCTGGCGTGCCGCGGTGGAGATGAATCGTAACTCGGAAGACAAGGCTGAAGCCGACCTGAAAACCGCAATGAGCGTCGCTCCACAAAGCCCGCAAGCCTATCTCCAACTCGGGAAAATTCGGTTCTCACAGAAGCGCTTTCCCGAAGGAGTCGCTCTCCTGGAGCAGGCGCTTCAGTTTGACCCCAATTCGGTTGAAGCTTTACGCCTGTTGGTCAGTTACGAACTCAACCAGAAACACCCGGATAAGGCCTTGGCTCGCTTGAACGCGCAAATCGACAAGAGCCCGAAGAACAGCGGTTTTTACGATCTTCTTGCGCAGTTGCAGATTCAAAACAAGAACCTGGACCAGGCTGCCGCTACGGCCCAGAAAGCCATTCAACTGAATTCCGCGGATGGCGAGGCAGTGATGCTCTTCGCGCAGATTCAGGTTCAGCGCGGACAGACGGCGAATGCCATTGGCGCCTGGGAACAGTGGTTGAATGCGCATCCCAACGATGCCGGCGCCGAAGCAATTCTCGGAACCCTCGAGGAATCGCGCGGGGATATTGGAAAAGCTGAGGCCTACTATAAGAAGTCTCTGCAAATTCAGCCGCAACAGCCTATTGCAGCAAACAATCTTGCATACCGGATGCTATTGAACGGCGAAAACGTGGATGTGGCCTTGTCACTTGCACAAACAGCCCGGCGAGCCATGCCGAATTCCTCCAACACCGCGGACACTCTGGCGTGGGCCTACTACTATAAGGGAACCTACGGATTTGCTCGCGATCTTCTTGAGGAAGCGTTGAAGGCCGAACCAAACAACGCCTCAATGCAGTATCACCTGGGAATGGTATACAGCAAACTGAAAGATAAGAGCAGCGCAGAGACTCACCTGAAGAAGGCGGTGTCTCTTGCGCCCGATTCTCCCACAGCAAAGGACGCAAAAACAGCGCTGCAAGGACTTGGTTAGACTCCGAACATGGCTTGGTAGCGGCCGGCAGCAAGCTCTCTCCGCTGCCGGTCGCCAATATGCACTGGTTGACCTGTGCGTACCCGGAAGTGTACCCCTACCACCTGGACTCGAGCTCGCTTCAACATGACAAACACCAAAACCATCTTCCGAAACACGGGCTGGTACGGCCTCGATACCGCAATTAGCTTTATTGTCACACTGTCTACTTCCATTGCGATCGCGCGCACGCTGGGGCCCACGAAGATGGGTTACATCATCTATGTATCGTGGGTCGCGTCGGTGGTCACAAGCCTCGGCGGCGTCGGAATTCCCGCAACGACACGGAAGTATATGGCCGAGTTCCTTGGCATGGGTGACCGGGGGACGGCACGATATATCTATGTCCGCACGCTATTGTTGCAAATGGGTATGGCGACCCTCGCCGCTTCCGGCCTTCTCTTCTGGGTGCTGCGAGATGCCAGCAATGAATACCGCATCGCCTCGGCACTGATCGTACTCAGCATCTGGCCCGGAATGGTCAACTCTATCCCTTCGCAGGCTAACGTCGCAAGGGAAGAGTTGTCGGCGAATCTGCCATCGTCGGTCATTTCGATCCTCGTCTTCTTTGTCGGAATTACCGCGACGCTGGTTCTGCATTGGGGCGTGCTCGGTGTTGGCGCATCGATTCTCAGCTCGAGATCTGTCGATTTTCTTGTGCGGTTCTTCCCCACGACGAGGCGCATCCTCGCTTGGGAAAAGCCCTACGTTGAACCACCCGGACTGCGCAAACGAATGATCAGTTTTGCTTGGCAGAGCGTCACGAGCATGGTTGTCGCGCTGATCGTATGGGACCGGTCGGAGTTTTTTTTGCTCAAGCACCTTTGCGCGGATATTAGGCAGGTTGCGTACTATTCGGTTGCATTCAGCATGGCTGAACGACTGCTGATCAGTTCAACAGTTTTTGGATCGGCGACCTCCGCAACGATTTTTGCACAGTATGGGCGCGACAAATCCAGACTTCCCGACATCACTGCCTCTTCATTTCGCTACCTCGCGCTTTCGGCGATTCCGGTGCATGTGATTGCGTCTGCTCTCGCGGTTCCGGCGCTGCTTCTTCTATACGGGAACCAGTACACAGGTGCAGCAGCGGTTGTAACGCTAGCCCCGCTGCTATGCATGCCCAAGGCCTTCATTACTCCAGTACAGAGCCTTCTACAGAGCGCGGAGAGACAGGCTTATGTGATCGCTGCGACGGTGCTAGCGGGCATTGTCGATATCAGCGTCGCTTGGTACTTCATTCCTGCGCACGGCGCGGTGGGCGCATGTATCGGCAGCGGAGCGGCCCAGGTAATGGCCGTCGGAACGATGTGGGCCATCGGAATCTACCTCTACAAGGTGAAGCTCCCGTGGTTTCTGGTTGCAAAGATAGCCATCATCAGCATACTGGCCTCGCTGACTGCGCATTACATCGCAATGCGGCTGGCGCCGGTGTGGGCCCTTCTGTGCGGTGGAACCGCTTCGCTGATCGTTCTCTTCGGGCTCCTGTACTTAATGCGCGTCCTGGAACCGATAGACCGCACACGATTCAATGCGGTCACCCGGATGTTGCCCAGGGCAATCGCTGGACCGCTCGACAAGTTTCTGTTGCTGTTGATTCGCTCGAACGTCGCAGGCGTGGAGCCGGTGAGCATTTAGCAAAGTATATTGATGCGTAAGCTGAGTCGTTAGCGGAAGGTCATTCACTAGGATTCTCTCGGTCTGTATAATTTCGGCAAGGGGTCGGCGCAATGTCTATCGAATCCGTGATACTCAAGATCAAGCGCGCGGAAACCCCTGGCTACGCGCGCCTAAAGACCGTTGCGAAGGCAATCCTGACTTTTCATCTCCCCGTTCCAAGAGCGCTGGACCCTGTCTATTCGTTCATCCAGTATCTGCGAACTCTCAATTTCGAAACCAATGAGAGAATCATGGTCGCCTGTTTCCGCTTTCCCGTTCTCCGCGCGCGGTGTGTCTCTATCGGGAAACGCCTGCAGATGGAACTCATACCGAACATAACTGGCCCGGTAAAGATCTATCTTGGAGACGACGTACGTCTCTCGGGACGATTGGCAATCTCCGGCGGCCGCATTTTTGCAGATCCCGAATTCAGAGTCGGAAACAGGAGCTTTATCGGTGCGGGATGCGTCTTTTCGGTCGCGAAGTCCATCGCCATTGGCGACGATGTTCTGATCGCAGGCAACTGTACCGTTTCGGATTACTCCGCTCACCCCGTCGATCCTGAGAAGCGAATTGCAGGAGTACAAGTCGACCCCGAAGACGTTCGTCCCGTGCGCATCGGAAACAAGGCATGGCTAGGCAAGGGCGCCATGATTCTTCCTGGCGTAACCGTTGGCGAAAGCGCAGTCGTTGGAGCGGGCGCAGTCGTTACCAAAGACGTCCCCGCAGGGCACATCTGTGTTGGGAACCCTGGCAGACTGCTCACGCGGACTGTCTATGAATCCAGGGCAGAACTGAAGCCGGCAGTGCACTGAGGCCGCAATTCGGGCCAACGTTCATGAGGTAGCGACGCGGGTCGAGAGGAGATTGGACGTGAAGATCGGTGTTGTCATTCCGGCCTACAATGCGGCGGCGTTCCTACCTCGCTGCTTGAAGTCGGTCTTCGCGCAGACATTGAAGCCGGATGAGGTGATTGTTGTCGATGACGGATCGATCGACAATACTGCGTCTGTCGCTGCGGAGCATGGGGCGCGAGTGATACGCAAGCCGAATGGCGGCCTTTCGTCGGCTAGAAATGCAGGTATCCAGAATTCTTCGAGTGAATGGATTGCGCTGCTTGATGCCGACGATATGTGGGCGCCAGAGAAGTTGGAGCGCCAGGTTGCCTGCATTCGCTCAGAGACCGTGCTCGTTTACACAGGCATCAGATTATTCGACGATAAGGGAACTCGCGGAGGGAGGCCTGCAGTTGACCCGTTGTCTGCGGGGAAGATGCTGCGCTATTGCAATCCGATTGCGCCATCGAGTGTCCTTGTTAGACGAGAAGCGGTCAAGCAGGACGGCGGCTTTCGAGAAGACATTCGCGCATGCGAGGACTGGGAGATGTGGGTGCGTTTGCAGAAGTTGGGCCAGTTTGAAGCGGTAACCGATCCCCTGACCGAGTACTATCTTTACCCTGGCAGCCTCAGTGCAAATCCGGAGAAAATGCTTCTGGCTCTGGATAGGATCATTGATACAACGCTAGTGTCCGATCTGCATGGCATTGCGCGCTGGGCCTGGAGACGGCGGATTCTCGCAACGCAGTTGTGCTGTGCTGGACTGATTGCACGCGATAATGGACTAAAGGGTGAATTGGGCTACATGATTCGGTCGCTTCGCGCCTGGCCATCTCCTTGGTGGAATTCGCGCCGCTTTGCCGTGTTTGCCGTAACCGCAAGAAACATATTTCGCTGAAATATCAGGAGGAACGAATGCTTTCGTCATTGATCGCGGAGTTTTTCCCGGGTAGCCGCGGGTAGAGTATATACGGCGCTGAAGCACAGCCCCTGGCCAGCCATTCGTCTTGCGTTGAATCACTCCTCAGTTGCGTCCCACATGCAGTCGCCATTACTTCGGTGCGCGCCTTAAAGACTTGATTATCCTCCAACGAAATGAATTCAATGAACTCTTCTTGAGCGACCGGATTATTCTCTTGCGCATAAAGAAAAAAGAGTTCCGAAGGCGCAAGAGGGTGGAGCGGGCACCCGAGTTGGCCAGTGAAGGGTCGTGACGGGCGGCCCAAGCATCGATCAGCGCGACATCATTGTAATCCTTAGGCTCGCCGCGTGCTTGCTTCCAGTTGCGTACTTTGGCAAGCGAAGCAAACTTCATTCCCTCCAGATAAAAATGGTTGCAATGGCGATAAATGATGTCGTCGAGCGTGCTCTCTTCATAGTATTCTCCATACTCATTGTGAGAACTAATCGGCGCTTTCGAGCTTATTTCGAGCCGCTGATCTTCGTGGGAGATATAGTCAAAATCAGCGCAATCGCGAATGCCATAAGCGGCCAAAACAGCGCTGCCGTCAACACAGAAGTCATCCGGATCTCCCACGAGGGCCAGCGCGCTTCGATAAATCGAGAGAATCCGATTAAAAACGGGCATACCCATCGTCGATCGTGAATTGACGAACTGAATGCTGGCGTTGCTGAAGGCCAGCTTCGCGACACGCAAGGCTTCATCCCGCGTGTCGGTGATGTGCATCGAGTGTTTCTCCACACGGAAGAGTTCCCGGACGCGTTCCTTGGCCCGTCTTAGCTCTGCATGATCCTTAAATGCAAGGAGAAAGAAACGGGCGGGGCCGGGACGGTTGAAACACAAATCCGCTTTCGAACGCGCCCCGTCGAAGTCAGTCTCAGGGGTGCCAAGCCACGGTTCCTTTTCGTAGAGCGTACGCATCAGATGAACCGGACCGTCGTTTTCTAACGTTACTGTCTTTCTATAGAAAATGACCGCGTGCTCGGAGAGGATTCGTTCCACCTCGTCATCGTGACCTTTTGTGGAAGGAAATCTAATCGCGATGGCGATATTCGACAGGATGCGACAGAATTCTAGCGCCATCGCATCAAGGACGTCGGAAGCATGCAAGTTTTCCGCCGAAGCTGCGCGCGTCTCGAAGAACCGCTGGTCGTAGTCCACTTCCGTTGAAGGGGTTTCAGTTCGTA
>Ga0302155_10000397_pt1 | contig 35180 bp, 22 predicted proteins | sample I_Bog_N3_1_FD_193508 | JGI IMG/M metagenome (GOLD analysis project Ga0302155, IMG submission 193508) | Peat permafrost microbial communities from Stordalen Mire near Abisko, Sweden - I_Bog_N3_1 | ecosystem: Environmental > Terrestrial > Soil > Wetlands > Peat | place: Sweden: Abisko, Stordalen...
GCGGGCAACGGCCTCTTCGGGCAGCATCCGCGTTCATGCCTCTGCAACGGGCTTGGCGGATGGCGATGTCCGGCTGACCGCAGTTGAAGGTGCGCCGCCGAGCTTTGCGCGCGCGTTTTGAAGAGAGTGCTCCCGGCATTCGAAAACACACTGTTCAACGGATTGCGACTCGCGGTAATCCTCAAATCCCGAGGTCCAGCGGTCCTCATGGCCAGAGTCGGTGTCTCCCGCATCGTTGAGGGAGGCAGTCGGACCCCTATTTTTAGCGCAAACGAAGGCAGGGAGAGGCAACGGACGCCGGGAGCTATAGGGTTTCAGTAAACGTATACTGCCTTTGAAATAATTTTTCTATTGACATTTCTTCCGCAATTGAATTAATTTCTTGCCGACGTCGGTTCAGACGCCTGGGCTCACTCAAAACCATTTATGGAGGCTCCTCAAGCAGGACACATGACAACAAATCGGTATTCAAACGAAGTAGATGTCCGGCGCAAGCGCAGCGGAGGCTGGGCGCACGCGGTTGCAATCTTACTCGGGCTAGCGATATGCCTGGGATGGGCGGTCACGCAGGCCGCGTCACAAACTGGCGGTGAAGGCGCCATCGTGGGCACGATCACCGATTCGAGCCACGCCGTCATTCCCAACGCCAAAATCACAGCCACAAACAATGCCACGAATATCGCCACAGTGCGCTTTTCGTCGTCGGCAGGGTACTTCACCATCGCGCCTTTGCCCCCCGGCACATACACCGTGCAGGTGAAGGCTGAAGGATTCAAGACGCTCGATCAAGAGAACCTGGTTCTGGATGCCCTTCAGACACTGGCGTTCAATCCGATGCTCGCTGTCGGAGCCGCGGCGCAAACTGTCACCGTAACAGCGGCGCCGCCCGTGATTGACACGGCCGATGCAACGCTGGGCCTGACCATGGAGAACGAGACTTACGCGAACTTGCCGCTCCAAATGAACGGCAACCAGCGCGATCCCACTGCATTCGGAGTCCTTACGCCAGGAGCGCAGGCGGCTAACAACGGCGGACGCTTGCCCATCATCGGCGGAACTGGAAGTTATCTGGGCCAGCTCTATCTCGACGGCATGCCGGCGGAGACGGTCAGCCAGCAGGGTGACAACCGCCTGATCTCCTTGAGCATGGACCTCGACGCTGTCGATCAGTTTCAGTTGGTAACCAGCTCGCCACCGGCAGAGTACATGGGCGCCGGCGCGGAGAACTTCACCATGAAGTCCGGCGGCCTGAAGTATCACGGGCAGTATTCGGATTTTGTGCGCAATACGGTCTTCGATGCATGGTCATTTACGGCCAAGGCGGCCACGACGAAGAATGCGCAGGGCATTTCCATTCAGGCGCCAAAGCCGGTCGAGCATCAGAACGAAATGTCCATGTCGGCCGGCGGTTACGTTCCGCGTACAGGGAAGAAGCTGTTCTTCTTTGTCGCCTACGACAAGTTTCACTATCGCAAGGGCGCCACGTATTCCCTCTACACCATTCCGACCACTCTGATGCAGCAGGGCGACTTCACCGAACTGGTGACAACCGCATCGAACAATGTGGGCAACCCAGGAGTGGGACAGAGCGGAACCGGATCCACCAATCCGGCTTTCCTGTTCGATCCAACCACCAACAGTTGCACCGGAAGCACCTGCACCCGGCAACCGTTGCAGGGCGCAAAGCCAGGCAGCGGCGTCATCTCAAACAACGTCATTCCGGCCAACGAGATGTCTCCTATCGCAAAGGCCATGGCGTCGTTGCTGCCTGCGCCCAGCAACTCCAGCGTTCTGGTGAATAACTACCTCGGGGGCTACCCAGGCGGCTATGACAACCATGCTACAGACTGGCGCGTCGACTACGATCTCAGCGCCAAGCAGCGGATCTCGTCGGTGGGCGTGATCGGCGTCGAGAATTACCTCAACAACTATGGCGCTCCTCTTCTCCCCCTCCCATATACCGGCGGCGACCTTGCCGCCATCTATCCCAAGGACTATGTTGTCGACGACACGTTCACCGTTTCCCCCAATCTGATCAACCAGTTGAAGTACTCCTATACCCGGTTCTTCCAGAACATCCACAATTCCACCCAGGGTAACTCGGCATGGGCGCCGGCTGCCTTCGGAATAACCAACATCCCCGTGGGCCAGGCCGGGCAGGAGTTTCCAGGAGCTTCGTTTGCGACCACCACGGGCTTCGGCACTGCGCAGCAAACCTGGACGACCAACAGCAGTTCGACTTCGACCCAGCTGACCACACCGAACAACTATGCAGTCACTGACAACGTGCAATGGCTAAAAGGGAAGCACTCGCTGACCTTCGGTCTCACCTACCAGTGGCAAGAGATCAACAATGCCAACCCGGCCACGTACAGCGGCTTTCTCGGCTTCGCTTACAACGCCAACTCGACGGCCAATTATTCGGCTAGTTCGAGTACGATCGGTTTGGGCGGCTCGGGCTACACCGGAGAAACGGGCAGTACCAACGCCACGCTCGGTCCCTCCGGGTATTCCTACGCCAGTTACCTGCTGGGCGCCATCGGCGGCTCGCCGTCTCTGGCTCTACAGCCCGTCAGCGAAGAGGGTGGACGGTACAAGACGATTGCTCCTTATGCGGAGGATGTCTACAAGCTTACGCAGAAGCTGACCATCGACATCGGGCTTCGCTGGGACTACCTGCCTCCTTACCACGAGGTCAAGAATCGCTGGACATACCTGAATCCAACCCTCACTAACCCGCTTACCGGAACCCCTGGCCTTTTGGAATTTGCGGGGAGCTACGGCGGTTCAGGTGTTAGCTGTAACTGCAAGACGCCCGTCCAGACCTACTGGAAGAACTGGGGACCGCGCGTATCGCTGGCCTATGAGATGAACCCCAAGACCGTCTTCAGAGCTGGGTTTGCCCAGGTGTTCTCTGAGGGCGGCGGCGTCGGCGGGCGCGGCGGCGCCTCTGGCGGCACCGGGCAGACCGGCTTCAACATGAGCGCCAATGGGGCCACCGAAGCCACAAGCGGAGCAGCGGCCGCGCCGTCGTTCTGGCTGAACAACAGCCCAACTTTCACCTCGCTTGGTTTGGCGAACACTTCGCTGTTTGGAGCCGGCTATACGTATCCCGCAGCCCCGACTCCGGGCGTTGCGGCCGAGGAGCTGAACACCGGCTTCTACGTTAATTCTGCCAACAAGGTGGCCCCCGCAGGCAGCGTGTCGTACGCCGACCCGTATATTTCAGGGCGCGCTCCCGAGTTCGAGATGGTGAACGCCGGATTTGAACGTGGACTCACCCCCGACTTGACGTTGGCCGTCAACTACGTCGGCACCGAGAGCCATTTCATCATCAACTCCGGCACCAACGGGACCAATCCTCGCGGATATTGGGCCGGCCAACTGGACCCCAAGTACCTCGCGAATCTCGGTCCTGTCAAGGACAGCACCGGCAAGAACCCACTGCTGACTTCGGCGGCCACGGCGGCCAATGTTGCTATCCTCGAGCAGAACATGCCAGGCTCCCCGAACCCGGCGTTCTTCCAGAGCGCGGCGACACTCAGCACCTCGGCCACCATCACGCAGATGCTGCTCGCGTTTCCGCAATACAGCAGCGTAAGCGACCTGTGGGGCGTAAACGTGGACAACTTCAGCTATCAGTCGCTGCAAGTGACCCTTAACCAGCGCATGAGCCACGGGCTGACCTTCAATGTGAATTACACCTACTCCAAGAACATCGGCGATGACGGCAGCTTCCGCAGTGGCTACAACATCCCGGCAGCGGCCATCTCCGGCGGCAACCACGTCGATTGGAAGGCGGACCGCATCGATCGCTCCTATACGCTGATTTCCATTCCCAACAGCCTTCATGCCTTTGGCGTGTATCAGCTGCCTTTCGGGAAGGGCCATATTGGCAACGATTCGCGCCTGGTTCGCTGGGCGGCGAGTGGATGGCAGCTTTCGGGCATCTATACCTTCGCTCAGGGCACTCCGGTTGTGACAACATGGACCGGATGCTCAGGGTCGATCGGCCAATGCGAGCCGGACCTCAACTTGGCTTATGCACACCATAGCGCCCACATCAATGGGAAGTGGGGAAACGGACCCAACGGGTACAACACCTGCAACCTGGGTATCAACGCCCTGGGACAGACCGGTTGCACCGCCATCCACTACCTCGATTCAACCGCCTTCCAAACTCCGCAGAACGTCTCCACAGTCAGCACGGCCCAATTCCTGATCGGAAATGCGCCGCGCACACGGGCGTGGACGATGCGCAATCCCTATACCTGGGATGTCGACACTGGCCTGCGCCGCACGTTCCCCATCCACGAAAGCGTGAATTTCGTATTCGAAGCCGACTGCCTCAACACCTGGAACCATGTGACCTTCGGTGGTCCCGCTGCCGCCTGGACAGCAGGCTCCAGCTCCTTCGGCAACATCAGCGGCATCTCCAACTCTCCGCGCGACTTCCAATTCGCCGGACACATCAACTTCTAACCCACTCCCGGCCTGCATCCGCCGCATTGCATCGCGGCGGATGCGCCAGGAAGAATCCTCACTCTTCCCGCCAAAATGATTCCTTCAAGTGTGGCCTCCCGGCCATCTGCTTCCGCATCCATTCGCTCATCGCCTGCGCCTCGTTTTGAAGCCGCGATTCCGGCTTGAGCGAGCCAGCGAGGCCTGCTTCTCTTCCATCCAATCCGATCAGGCAGCACCCATCCAAGCCAGGTTTTCGGCAGCGCGGCGGCAAATTCGAGCGAAGGTTCTCATCTACATAGATGGACCATTTCCCGCCTTTCCGCAAACGATTACTCAATGTGGATCGGTCCCGATTGTCTGGCTATTCTGCCAGGGAATTGGCCAAGATAAATGCGTATAAGTTATTTATTATTAACCATATAAAAGAAAATTTTCGCGGCCGTTTCGGTATAGCCGTGAGGAGTGAACTGATACTGGCACGATGGTGCGCGGTTGAGAAATCGCTTAATCGGCAAGCGACGTAGTCTCCCGTTTAAAAGAAAAATAATTTTTCTATTGACATTCGCCCCGCCGATGCTCTAGTTTTTTTGCGAAGGCCAAGCCTCAGGCTTGACCCGCTCTCAAGACATCGCCCAACACGCAGGCACGTCCTGCAAACCACAAACCACCCTTACTTTTGGAGGCTTCCAAGCGGACCCATGAAAACATTCGCACTCAGGTTTACCGATAAAGTGAACGTTCGGCGCAGGCTCGGCAGAGCCGGGACAAGCGCACTTGCAATCCTCCTGGGGCTGGCAATCTGCCTTGGATGGGCAGCTATGCAGGCCGCGGCGCAAACCGGCGGTACCGGTTCTATTGAGGGTACGATTACCGATCCAAGCGGGTCGGTCGTAGCCGGTGCCACGGTGACCGCCGAAAACACCTTGACCGGCGTCAAGACGGCGGGAATCTCAACCGGGTCGGGACATTTCGTACTCCCCTTGATACAGCCCGGTCCCTACACAGTCACCGTCGCGGCGGCCAGTTTTGAAACGCTCACACAGAAGAATGTGATAGTGGATGCGCTTGCGACTGTCCGGTTGAACCCAAAGCTGACCATCGGCATGGCCACCCAATCTATCACTGTGTCGGAAGAGCCGACGATGCTGAATACGGACGACGTCAAGCTCGGATCTTCCATGGAAAACGAGACCTATGACTCCCTGCCGCTGGCCATGAATCAGTCGGCCAGAGATCCGTCCGCCTTTGCCGGATTGTCTGTGGGTGTCAATAGTTACAGTGTGCAGGCGGCCGGGCCGTCTACCGGTTCCTTCAACGGCGGCCAGACCTATCAGAATGAAACCTATGTTGAAGGCCTTCCCATGACCAGCGCAGGCACTGAGAGCGATACGCGCAATCTCGCTTTCGGCGTTTCCGTCGAGGCGGTGGAACAGTTTCAGGTGGCTACGACCGGCTCTGAAGCGACGTATGAAGGGCAAGGCGTCACGAATTACATCGTGAAATCGGGAACCGACAAGTTCCACGGCGGGATCTTCGAATACTTCCGCAATACCATCTTCGACGCCAAGGCTTTCTTCTCGCCTACCCTGCCCACGTCAATGGAACACCAGAACGAGTTCGGCGGCTTGATCGGCGGACCCATCATCAAGAACAAGCTGTTCTTCTTTGCCAACTATGACGGCTACCGTTTTGATTCGGCAACTCTTCCCACCCCGCAGACGATTCCCACGCCTGCCGAGCAGTCCGGCGATTTCAGCGCATTTCCGTTTCCTATCTACGATCCGCTCAACTGCCTGGCAACCTCCGGCGGCGTCTGCACCAGCCGCCCTCAGTTCTCTTACAATGGGGTGCTCAACGTAATCCCCCCGGGACGCATCTCTGCCGTTTCCAAGTCCTTGCAGTCGTATCTTCCCACTCCCACCAGCAGCGGCATCTCGGGCAACTACTTGGCGACACTGCCGAATCTGGTGAATAACGACAGCGGAACGATGAAGGTGGACTACAACATTTCGGACAAGCACAAGCTCTATGGAATCTTCGCAAGGGGGAAATACTCCAATCCAACCACTGGCAGCCTCGCGGCGGCCTCGCTTACAAGCAACTCGACGTTGCCGATTCCCTATACCGACGGCAGAAGCGTGGTTGAGTACGCAACGCTGGCGCAAATTCACGAGGCTTACGCGGTGAACCCCAATATGGTGAACGATTTCGGCTGGGGGCTAAGCAGGCTCTGGATTCCGCTGATTAGCAATACAGCCGGCGGCAACTATCCAACCAAGGCGGGACTCACCGGTTTGCCGGCCGGGATTGCAAGCACAGGCTTCCCCGACGTCAGTTTCAGCGGAACAAACGATCTTCCAGTCAGTTGGGATGGAACCAACTCGCACGCATACAACGAAGCGCAAACCACGTTTACCTTGCAAGACAACTTCCTGTGGTCCAGGGGCAGGAATCACTACACCTTCGGTTACCAGTGGCAGGCGATGCAGGACAACTACAATAACCCGCTGTCGGGCACGCAGGCGGGTTTCACCTTCGCTCAAGGCGAATCCTCGAACTTTTGCGGCACAAGCACCGTTGCGCCCTGCACCGGAAAGAACCCCACGACGATCAATACCAATTCAGGCCTCGCTTACGCGAGTTATTTGCTCGGAATGGTCGACAGCAGCGTGGTGACTCAGAATGCAGTGGCCGAAACGGGCGGACGTTACAAGACCAATGCTACTTATGTCCAGGACGATATCCAGGTCAGCCCAAAACTGACCGTGAACCTGGGCATGCGCTGGGACCTCTGGAGCCCATTCAAGGAAGTTGAAGACCGCATGTCCTTCTTCAATCCCAATATCCAGAACCCGGTAGCCGGGAACATTTTGGGAGCCTTGCAGTTCGCGGGCTGGGGGCCGGATCGGTGCGATTGCAAGACGCCGATCTCGATGTATTTCCACAACTATGGACCCCGCGTGGGAATCGCGTACAGCATCGGCTCCAAGACCGTTGTCAGAGCCTCTTACAGCATCTTCTACGCGCACGCCGGCGGTGTTGGCGGGCGCACAAACGGGCGTGCTGGCCTGGGTCAGATTGGATTTGACAACAGCGGCAGCCTGAGCAGCACGGTATCAGGCGAGGGCGCCTACTTTAGCGGCGCCGGCAACAATGTCACCACCACCGCAGGACAGCCCAACACCACTACTGCGGCCAACGGGTCATGGGACGGCGGCTACCCCGGCAACCCGATCAACCCGCCCTTCATCAACCCCAGCTACGGAATTGGCAACATTCTGGCATCGGCGCCCGGAGCCGCGGCGATCGGCGCAGGCCCCGGCACCGCGCAAGGCCTCGCCTTTGGCGATCCGGAAAAGGGCGCCATTCCACCCCAATATCAGGATTGGACCCTGAATATCCAACACTCGTTTTCGCCGAACATGACCCTGAGCGTGGCTTATAGCGCCAGCGTCGGACACCATCTGCCTGGCGCGGGCGTAGCTGGACCCATGACCAACCAGATTCCGTTGCAGTATCTTCCGCTCGGTTCAAATCTCACCAGCACTTTGAGCGCCTCTGTCCTGGCTGCGGCGCAAGCCATCATGCCGGTGCCCCTTGGCAGCGCTGCCGGACCATTCCCGAACTTCACGGGAACCCTGGCAACGGCGTTAAGGCCATACCCGCAATACAGCGGCCTGAACGATCCCTGGCTGGACGTCGGCAATGAAGCTTATCACTCGCTTCAAGCGTCGTTCAATCGGCGCATGTCGAACGGCTTGACCTTCATGGTGAACTACACCTTCAGCAAGGAGCTCGACGATCTGGCCGGCGTTCGGCTTCCTGGCGCGGACTACCTGGAAAAGTCTCTGGGCACGATCGATCGCCCGCAAGTTGTCCAGTCCACATTCGTCTACGCATTGCCCTTCGGCGCCGGTCACAAGATGGGAGGCGGCAATCCGGTTCTGCGGAGTGCCATCGGAGGCTGGCGGATCTCCGGCATCTACCAGATTGCCAACGGCGCGCCGCTGACCATCACCGGCACCTGCACCGGATACGGCATCATCGATGCTTCCTGCTATCCGAACCTAACCCCGGTGGGATCGGTTGGCGCTCTTGCCGGGGTTGTGTGGACGGGCGGAAGCCCGTGGCAGAACGGCAGGCCTTCCACGTCGGTGGCCGCCTCGAATACCGCAACCCCGTATCTCAACAAGGCCGCCTTCGTAAACCCAGCGGCCGGTACTTACGGAAACGCCGCACGCACTGCCCCATACGGGCTCTTTGCTCCGCACACGGCGGATACCGACCTCAGCGTTCGCAGAGAATTCGCGGTTTGGGAAACGATGAAGCTCTCCATTCAGGCAGACGCTTTCAACATGACCAATTCCGTGTATTACTCGGCTCCCAATACAACCATGAGTTCCACGTCCTTTGGAACCTTTACGGGGCAAGCCAATCAGCCCCGCAAGTTCCAGTTCAGCGCCAGGGTTTCGTTCTAACCGAAGCAACGCACAGCGTTTCAGCCCGAGGGCGAAAGAAGGGGCAGGCTGCCTCAGATTTCGCCCTCGGCCTGTTTGGACCGAGAGATTGGCACATTGTCGAGTGGCTCTAGTCAGGTTCACGGGGCCGCTCTGCCGGTCGAGACTCCGCTCCCATTCCGCGCATACACCGTTCTTTCGGCCGCTCGCTTTTCTCTCAAGGGGCTCTGCCGGCCCCCAGAAGCCCCAGTATCGGCGGGCGAGCCGTCCATTGAATCTTACAGATTGAAGAGGCGGAAGCGTTTCCCCTGGAGGAACCTGGCATATCAGAGAACGTTTCCCTATGGCTGGTCTTCGAGGCGCGGAACAAGCCAGATGTCAGCCCAGGAGGCGAGAAAAGTCATGGATTTGGCGGGAATTGTCTTTGAAAAGCGCTTACCCAAATCGAAAATCCGCCTCCCCAAATCGGATGACACCAAAGTGCCAGTGAGAGAATAATTCTTCTATTGACATTCGTTGCCGGAATGCCTTAGCTTGATTCGGTGGTCTGAACTGGGGCTAGCGCCGCGATCAAGACGTTGCACCGCCCACAATCACTTACGGAGGCTTTCCAAGCGGACATATGAAAACATACGATTTTGCCGACACAAGGAATGTCAGGCGCAGGCTCGGTGGGAGCTGGGCATGTGCAGCAACGATCTTGCTCGGGCTTGCGGTATGCCTGGGATTGGCTACCATGCAGGCCGCGGCACAGACCGGTGGCGATGGCGCCATCTCTGGAACTGTGACAGACACCACCGGCGCGGTGGTTCCGGGCGCTTCGGTGACCGCGACCAACGTAGGCACCAATGCGGTAACAACGCGACCCGCTTCGGCCGCCGGTTATTACGAAATAGCGCCGCTGATTCCCGGCAAGTACACGGTCACGGTGACAGCCAAGGGATTTGAGGCTTTCAAGCAGGAAAACATGGTGGTCGACGCCATGCACGTCATCGGCCTTAACGTTGCGCTCAAGGCAGGCGCGGAATCGCAGACGATCATCGTGACCGCTGCTCCGCCCGCGCTGGAGACGACCAACCCCGTCCTCGGCGGTACCATGGAGAACGACGTCTACATGGAACTGCCGCTTCTGGTGAGCGGCAACCAGCAGCGCGATATTACGCAGTTTTCAAACCTGCTGCCCGGCGCGCAGCTCAACCCCGGTGGCCGGTCCTCGGTCGTCAGCGGTACAGCACAGCGCTTGGGTGAAGAGTACCTCAATGGTATTCCGATGACCACCATCAGCCAGCAGGGCGACAATCGCCCCATCTTCAATTTGGTTCCCATGGAATCCATCGACCAGATCCAGGTGGTAACCAGCAGCGCCCCCGCCGAGTATCAGGGCGCTGGACTGGAGAACTACACGCTCAAGTCCGGCACCAACAAATATCACGGCACAATTGCCGACTTTGTCCGCAATACGGCATTCGACACCTGGGGATTCTCGCCGCCGTGGGCTACTGTGACGAACCTCAAGACCGGCATCAAAGGCTACCAGAGTGTTGTGGGCTCAAAGCCTGCCGACCACCAAAATGAGCTCTCGGTCAGTGTCGGCGGTCCCATCAGCATTCCACATCTCTTCAACGGCCACGACAAGCTTTTCTTCTATGGAACCTATGACAGAAGCACCGCGCTGTCGGCTCCCTCTTACGCCACTGAAAACGAACCGACCACACTGATGCAACAGGGCAACTTCCAGGAATTGCTTTCAACGACCAATGGAGGGCTTGGCAATGCCTCCAACGTCAACTACCCGATCTACGACCCAACATCGCTGGCTGCCTGCACGGCAAACAATTTCGCAGGCACGCCCTGCCGCTACCAATATGGTTACGGCCCCGGCATCGGCAAAGGCACCGCTACCTCCCTTCCGGGCAATGCTGTACCGCTGGGTTCAACCTCCCTCTATAACGTGATCCCCGCTTCGCAGCTTTCTCCCATCACCCAGAAGATGGAATCGTTCCTGCCGCCGCTGACCAATTCCACCACCGGCGTCATTCAGGCCAACTTCATCGGCGGCGTCGCCAGTGGATACAACAACTGGACGTATGCAGGCCACATCGATTACAACATCTCGGAGAAGCAGAGACTGTCGATGAGCATGACGGGTGGAAACCGCCACGCCGTGCCTTATACCTCGGGTTCTGGATACCCGGTGCCCTATCTGCCTTCTACCATCTCCACGGTCGCCGGTCATTGGGCCGATATCGAGCACACTTACACCATCACCCCCAATCTCATCAATCAATTCAAATACGGCTACTCGAACTTTGGCGGCCCGCCGGTTCAGAACAATACGCAAGGGAACCCGATCTATGAGGCTACGACCTTCGGTATCACAGGTCTTCCTCCAGGACAAGCATCTACGGAATTCCCAGGTGTCAGCTTCGCAGGCACCAACAACCAGACAAACTGGCAGCAGCCCGACGTCACGTCAACCACGGTCTCCAATACGCTTACCCTTCTCGACAACCTGCAATGGATCAAAGGGAAGCATGCCATCACTGCCGGCTTCCAGTTTCAATGGCTTGAAGAGCAGGCAAGCACGGCCGACGGTACCTCCACTCCCATCACACTGGCCTTTGGCCTGAACGAAACATCCCAGGTGACTGGCACCTCCTATACGACAGGCACCGGGTATTCGTATGCAAGCTATATGCTAGGTGCGGTGGCAAGCAGCGGCGATACTCTACAGACTGTTGCAGAGTACGGCGGCCGCTATCGCCCACTGGCCCCCTACTTCCAAGACGACTATAAGATCACTCGCAAGCTGACTCTGAATCTGGGCATGCGCTGGGATTACCTTCCCACCTATCATGAAGTGAAGGACCGCTGGGGCTTCCTGGATCCAAACGTGACCAACACGTATACCGGCAACGCCGGCATGTTCATGTATGCCGGCAGCACGGGCGGTTCCGCGATCAGCATCGGCAAGCGTACGCCGGTCGACACCTATTGGAAGAATTTTGGCCCGCGTCTGGGCTTTGCTTACTCCTTGAATGACAAAACCGTGATTCGCGGCGGCTTCGGCACCCTCTACTCTCATGCCGGCGGCACCGGCGGAGCGGGTGGCGCAGCCACCGGTACAAGCAACAACGGATTCACGACTCCGGTTACCCTGCCATCGGCAGGCACGGGCACTACCGCCGGTCCGAGTTTCTGGCTGAATAACAATCCGGCAATGGCCAGTGCATTTCAAAACACCAACTTTGGCGGGCCTACGTTTGTACTGCCTACTCCCACCGGCCCAACCGCCGCAGCTCAGGGATTGAACGTAGGTTTCTATGTCAACAGCGCAGGTACTTTTGTGACGGCAGGCGCCGCGCCTGGCTACCCCGATCCGTATCTTGCGGATCGCGCGCCGGAGTTCAACTTCTTCAACCTTGGCGTCCAGCGCGAGCTTACCAAGAACATGACCGTGACGGTGAACTACGGCGGTTCGCAGAGCCACTTCATCGCGGGTGCGGCCACCATGCGCGGACTTCAATCCGGCGGCATCAATCCGGCCTATTCGCTTGCCCTGGGGCAGGGCGGCACAATTGCTGCGCCGCAATACGGACATGGCTTGCTGACTCAGCCGGCCACGGCCGCGAACATTGCTCTGGCGCAGACCTACATGCCGGGATGCTGCACATCGCCGTATCCTGGATTTGCGACTGCGGCGGCAAACTCGAAGGGCGCTGCCACTTCAACCATCGCGCAGAGCCTGAAATGGATGCCGCAGTATTCCAGCACTGCCGACACCTGGGGCAACATCGCGAATGCGAATTACAACGCCGTGCAGGTTACTCTCAACCAGCGTTTTTCGCATGGCTTGACTTTCACCGTCAACTACACCTACTCCAAGCAGATGGACGACGCCGGCACGAACCGCAGCGGCTTTGCAATTCCGGCCGCGTCAACTCTCAACGGAAAGGCGTGGAACCAGAACCGCATCGACTATAGTTTGAGCACACTGAGCGAGCCGCAGCAGTTGGCAGTATTCGGTGTCTACAAACTACCCTTCGGCAAAGGCGGATTTGGCGCCAACAACTTCCTGGTGCGCGCCGTGCTGGGCGGATGGGAAACCTCGCACGTCGCGCAATATCTTTCCGGAATGCCTCTGACTCTCAGTTCCGGCAACTGCGCCGTTACTGGCCAGGGTACCTGCATGCCCGACATCAATCCGGCTTATACGGGCGGCAGGAACGGCGTCCGTATCAATGGGAAATGGGGTGCGGGAGTCACTGCGTTGACACTTGGAACCCGGTCCTACGTGGAGTCAGGAGATCCGAATTTTAACCAGTCCAATGGATCCTCAAGCACCTACATCACAAGCAGTGCACCGGGTGCTGGAGGCCAGATCGTAACAGGCAGTGGGTCCACAGCTGTAACTACGACTTATGCTTGCGCACAAACCAACAGCCCGTTCTGCAATGCCGGAGCTTTGATGATCGGCGATGCGCCTCGAACCGGGGCATTCGGACTTCGGGCTCCCAACACATTCCGCCTCACCAGCGGTCTCCGGCGGTCCTTCCCCATCACCGAGAAGGCAAAGTTTATCTTCGCGGTGGATTGCCAGAACGTCACAAACGCCGTTACCTTCGGCGTGAACGCGGGCAATCTGCAAATTCCAACCGCGGTAACCTCTTCCACCTTTGGAACTCCCACTTATGCCAGCGGCGATAGCCGCGACTTCCAGTTCTCAGGAAGGATCACCTTTTAAGTTAAGGTCTTAACTGTTCTCTAACTCCGGCTCCGCAGGTTGCGCAGTTTTCGCAATCTGCGGAGCCGGATTCATTTAGAATCTATTGTTGAGGAAGATCGCATGTCGATTCGAGGGAAGGTACTTTTGCTCGCCATTGGGGCGGGCATTTGCATGTTTGGGCAACTGCAATTGTCGATTGCTCAGCATCAGCCCACGCCGCGGGAACAGGCCAACATTGCCAACAACGAAATGCGGCACTTTGGCGACGCCCCGGATAACCCCGGCCTGATTGCTACGGACCTTTCCACCTCGACCAGGCAAGCAGTTGTGGCCAAGGCCATGCGCAAGGTTGCCGACTGGCAACTGGAAAGGTCGCAGCCCTACCTGGACCGGATATGGACCTGGAGCGTTCTCTACAGCGGATTCATGGCCACTTCTGAGTCACTCGGCGACCCCAAGTATCGCGATGCCATGCTTGCCATGAGCCAGAAGTACGACTGGCAGCTTCGCTCCCATCTTCCCAACGCCGACGATCAGAGCATTGCTCAGACTTATCTGGAGTTCTATCTGCTCAAGAAAGACTCGGCGATGTTGCAGCCGACTCAGAAAGAGCTGGATGCGATCCTGGCCGCGCCGCGGACCTCTACGATTCCGGGCAAGGAGATTGCCTGGTGGTGGTGCGATGCGCTCTTCATGGCGCCGCCGGTGTGGTCGCGGATGTATGCAGCCACCGGTGACCGTAAGTATATCGACTACCTCGATGAGGAATGGGCTAAGACTTCGGGCCGTCTTTACGACACGCAGGAGCATCTCTATGCGCGCGATTCCACCTATCTGACCCGGACCGAAGCCAATGGCAAGAAGATGTTCTGGTCGCGCGGAAACGGATGGGTGATGGGAGGGATCGTCAGGACTCTTGAGTATCTTCCCAAGGACGATCCCGCGCGGCCAACGTATATCAAGCAGTTGCAGGAGATGGCTGCGCGCGTGGCGCAGTTGCAAGGACCGGATGGCCTGTGGAGAGCCGGCCTGCTTGATCCCGGCGACTACGACGAGCCAGAAATATCAGGCTCGGCTTTCTTTACCTTTGCGCTGGCCGCGGGTGTAAATCAGGGATGGCTTGACAAGAAGGTCTATCAGCCGGTGATCAAAAAGGCCTGGGCGGGAATGCTCCATCATGTGTATGCCGATGGGCGGCTGGGCTGCATTCAGCAGACTGGCGCGGAGCCGGCGCCGTTCAAGGCGTCTGCGAGTTACACCTACGGTGTAGGCGCGTTTCTGCTCGCGGGGAGCGAGATCCGCAAGATGGACCACGTTGCTGGCAGATGAGAGCCCTTCCGGAAGAGGTACGGCAATGCCAATTACTTGCCAGCGTCAGGATTAACTGCTTTACCCTTGGCCGAGAGGTAGAGTCCCAGCGGGTTCCCATCGAGAGCCTTGAGGCCTGCCACCACGCACTCTGCGTTCAGTTCTGCACCTGCGCGGCTGGTGTGAGTATGCGGGTCGGCAAACAGCGGTTCCACCTGCGCCTCGCCCAGCGCATCGTAGCGCCGCGCGATGATTTCATTTAGATCGAGAAAAGGAACCTTCGCCCCCGCAGCCACCTGACGCGCCCAGCCGCCATAATCTTCGGCATTGCGAACGGTCTTCCCGTCTTTCCATATCTTGCGCGGGATCGGCGAACAAACGATCGGAACCGCGCCTTTGGCAAGGGCCTCGGCCACGTACTTGCGCATGTACCACCCGTAGGTATGCACCACCTCGTGCTTTTTGGTGATCGGGTTGTCTATCTCTCTGATTTCGTCGCCCACGCCAGGCAGCGTTCCCCGCGCACGGCTGGTGTCGTCCAGTGGTCCCGGATCGTTATGGCCAAACTGCAGCAGAACATAGTCGCCGGGCTTCAGCAGCGCGAGCAACTCATCCCAGCGTCCCTCGGTGATATAGGTCCGGCTGCTTCGTCCGCCTATGGCGCGATTCACGACGTTGATTTTGGAAGCCTCGAAGAAATCCACCAGTGGCTCGCCCCACCCCCACTGGCCGCCTGCGCCGTCGGCCTTGCCGTTGCGGACGGTCGAGTCACCCACAAGATAAATGGTTGGCAAATGTGAATCTTTTGGCGTGGGTAACGGAGGCCGCACGGCCGCGCCTGGATCTGTCGGTTGCATGGGGCTCAAAGCGGCTCCGCCGGTTGATGGCTGCGGCTGTGCTTGCACAACGGGCGCGGCTTGCGAAAGAGCGGCGATCTGCGCGGCGATACTCAAACAGAACAGAGGAGCGATTGCAATACAGAACGCTGCAAAGCGATTCTTCATTTTCTTAGATTGTCCTTCCTGATCAGAGAAATCTGCGGACTTGGTGATTACTTTGGCTCGCCGTAGGGAATATCCTTCGCATCCTTCACCGTCGAGTCCGTGAAGACCAGCTTGCTGCCGTCGGTTGTCTTGATATTGCTGTCGGCGATGGTCCAATTTCGGGTGTTGGCAACAACGCCTGCGGTGGCGGCTTCGATGTCGAGATGGTCAAAGTGGAAGTTGTCAAGCGTAGCGTTTGGGTAAGCAGCGACGTTGAACGCGCTCTTGGCTCCGGTGGCCTTGATATTCCAAATGTGAACATCGCTGAAGTGCGGCAGCCCTTGCCGGTCCGGAACCTTGGTGGTAAGTGTCACCCAATAAGACGGAATGTCTTTCACGCCTTCAGGCAAGGTGGCATAGCTGAAACTTGGATTCCAATTCATGGTGATGTGAATGGGGATGGCGACGCCCTGAAGCGTCAGGTCGTGGATGCGAATATCTTTGCCAAAACCGCCGCGCGTGTGAGCGGACTTGATGAGCACGCCGGAAGGAACGCCGCTGAGGGCCGTAATGTTGTAGGCCTCGATGTTGCGGAAGCCGCCTGAGGTCTCGCTGCCGAAGGTGATGGCCGCGGCGCCGCGGCGCACGATGGAGTCGCGGACCACAATGTCCTCAGTGGGCCGGTTGACTCGCAGTCCATCGGAGTCGCGCCCGGCCTTCAGGACCAACGCATCGTCATTTACGTCGATGTCGGCATGCTCCACTAAAACCTTGCGCGAAGAGTCGATATCAATGCCGTCCGTGCTGGGTCCCTTGCCGCCCTCGTTGTTGCGAATGGTGACACCATCTACGTGAACATCGTGCGAGTAAAGGATTTGCACGGTCCAAAAGCCGGAGCGCTTGAGTAGAAGGCCGCTGCCAAGTTGAATGTCCGACGAGTTCTGAATAAGTATCAGCCGGGGCCTGCGAGCGTCGTAGTCTGAAGCCCAGCGCAGGCCCTTGGGTTCATAGGTTGCACGGAGATCCCAATAAGACTTCCACCAGATGGGGCCATCGCCATCGATCGTTCCCTTGCCGGTAATGTTGACGTTGTGTTGGTCGCGCACATTGATGAGAGCAGCCGGCCATGTCATCTCGATGCCTGCAATGCGCGTGGGAAGCATCGGGTAATCTTCGAGTTTCTCTGAGCCGATGAGTGTTACGCCCTCTGGCACATCGAGCGTCACGCCTGATTTGAGGAAGAGCGACCCAGTCAGGTAAGTGCCTGGCTTCAGGGTGACGATGCCTCCGACCGCGGCAGCAGCGTCGATAGTCTTCTGAATCGAAGAAGTCTCCAGAGCTACGCCGTCACCCTTGGCGCCAAAATCGTTTGCCAAAAAATTCTTCGGCGCGCCGCAGGCTTCACCGGCGGTCAACAGGCCCAACAGCGCGCCTATGGCGATCCTTCGAGTTAGTGTGCTCATTTGCTCCTCCGTTCTTCAAGGTGGATGGGGCCCAAAAGCCCTGAGGGTATCGGTTTCAGATTGTCCATATCCTGGGGATCGAAGCGCCTGCCAAACTTCGCTCTCAGCGCAGTGTAATCGCGCGGCGGCTGGCCGGCCAGCATGTTGATCGCAGTGTTGTAGACGTGCACTTCGAGCAAGTTTTCGCCAGGGTGAACGAATCTGGAAATGCCGATGCGGTACGGCGGATGCCAAAGCGATCCGACTGCTTTGCAGTTGATGAAAACGATGGCGGCTTCGCGGATGGGCGGATCGAGAAGCGCGCTCATGCCGGAAGCGTTGGGCCGCCTGCTGTCAATCGTGGGGGTTCCTCGGCCGAAGTCGAGGTAGATAGCGGAAGTTGGCAAAAGGGAGTGATTGGGGTCGATCGTGAAGCTCCGTGCGTAGATCGCTTCCCCGGAATAGTACTGCCGGTCAGGAAGTTCAGTCCACGATGTCAGCTTGGTGATGGCTTGAGGCGGAGCATCGTCAGCAAAATGAACCTGCCAGCCAGCGCTCAGGTCTGCGAGTTCCTCCTCGACGGTTTCCGAAGAAGGCGGAAGGACTTCGGACCACACATCTGCATTGCCTACGCTCCTATCGTCCAGGAAATAGACTCGTGACTCATACGGCGCAAGGATAAGTGGCAGTCGAGTTCTCTGAGCGTTCTGGAGGAGGCGGTCTCCGTCCGGATCCCAGGCCTCGATGTGGGAATGCGCGGAGCGGAACTGGATGCTCCCGTCAATGGGAAGATTGCTGGTGTTAGCCACAAAATAGACATCGGTGTCGGAAAGTTTTCGATGAATGAAGCCGAGGCCGGCGGTCTGGCCGGTAGCATCCATGTCCGGCGGCAGTGCATGGTGCAGCGCATCGGCCAGGTCGCCGGGGGAGCCGACAAAGATGCCGGGATGGCCAGCGCTCCTGAAGAGTCGCCCTGAAAGCGCAGCGACCTCGCCCGAATCGCCTTGTTCCATCAGGCCCGGTCCCAGCGATGGAAGCTTCTCAACCGCAATTACCTTGCCGGACGCGGCTGCATAGCTCTCGATCTTCTTGTAAGCCTCCAGAGGAATCCGGTCAGTCGGCGGAATGACCAGAACGGGGTAGGGAATTGCTCCGAGCTTGTCGATAGTGGCCGCGTCGATGTAATCGATGTTATACCCGGCATCGAGAATCGCCGCCATCAGCGCAGGAGGTATCCGCTTCCTCATCTCGTCTGTAACAGAGACGTGTCCGGGCGTAAATGCTGCCTGCGCGTCGTCTTCCGGTAGAAGAATGGCGATGTCGTTGGACGGTTTGCCCTGGCGCAATAGCCAGCTTACCCGCTGCAAGTACTTGGTAACATCGGGCATCACTGGGAACCATGGGTTGTGCGAATTGAAGACGGCGGCCGCGTAAAGCGACCAGCCCGGCTCGCCTGCCCCCGGCGGAGAATAGGGGTAGCCGTGCCCGACAAACTGATTTACGCCGAGAAGGAACATGCGGTCGGCTTCAGCCTTCATATCCAGCGGCGTGGCGCGGAACGCTGGAGAGTGAAGCCAGGTCCAGGTCTCGGCCGAAGAGACGTTGCGGCCATAAAGATGACTGGCCGAACTCGCCCAGCGCGTAAAAGAAAATGTCCGCCATTGGGGGCCTTCGCCCTCGGGAAGGTTTGGGATAGACTCGTCGGCCAGCGTTACAGCCGGCTCGCCATAAGTCTGCGAGCGGAACCGTGTTTGGTGAGACTCTGCAAAAATCGTGAGCGGAGAAAGGTAATTATCGCGTATAAGTTCCGCGAGCGTTTTCCCCCAATCGTGGCGGATAGCGTCGGCTTCCAGCGTGCCTCCCGCAAGTAACTCGGGAAGGTGCGGAATCAAATCGTATCCTCGCCGCTTTTGAAACTCTGTGGGCAGGTTGGAAGTCCAATCCGAGCCGTAAACCTCAAGCGAATCGGAGAAGACGGAATAGGGAGGCTGAGTGCCGAAAGCGGCTACAAGCGGCGTTGCGACATCGGCAATATGCTCGTCGATTGCGGCGCGAGAGAAGTGGTCCAGCACATAACCCTCGGCCCCGGCGGCGGGACGTTTCACCTGCTGCCGCGTGTGGCTTGCAATAAAGAAGAGAGCAGTCCGCGTCCCGGTTCCGGCGGGAACAGAACCCGAAGCGAGGTCGATGCGCACGGCGGAGGCCGGGTCAAACGACTGCTCAGTGCCCGCGACCGTAAACGCTGCAATCATGCTGTCGCCTTCAGCCAGTGCGGGAGGTGCAACATTCGCAGAGTCAATTGGTGCTGAGACGACCTTTAGCTTGCCAGCTGCAAGAGCGAGCGTGGTCTTGGGCCCGCCATAGGGCCATCCGCTGCCCAGCGTGATATCGACGCGCAGGCCGAGCGAACGAGCGGCCTTGCTGGCGAAAGTCACATCGTCAAGAAACTCCGGAGACATGTAATCGAGGTTCTTGATTCCTTTTGCCTCGTCGTCAAGCATCAGCGGATAGACAGGTTGAATCTCTACGCCGCCGATGCCCGCGCCGCGCATGGTCTCCAATTCCTTTTGAAGCTCCGGCTTGGTGACGGCGGGACCGAACCACCACCAGCGCATCATGGGCCTTGCATCGTCAGGGGGATTGAAGAAACCCTGCCGAAGACCCTGGTCGGGCGCCTGGGCAAACAAGAGGGTGGAAAATGAAAACAGAAGGGCCAAGCATGCAGGCAAACTCAGTGCGGAGGGTTTTCTGGATTCCTCGGATAGGCGAAGCAAACGAGTCACGGAGTTACTCCAATGTACCGGTCTTTAGAGAAACTCATGCCACCCCGGCGACGATGGCAGGCTCCATCAGAATCGTTGTGCGCTCCAGCCCTGGAAAATGCAAACTCGCGGGTGTCGAGCGCGGCACATGCGCCATGGTTTCAATAGACAAAAATGGAAAACTCAAATCGGCGCAACAGGCTTGTCCGCTAACTAAGATAGCACAGTGCGGCGTGTATTCGGGCCTTCATGCAATCGGCCGTCGTGATCCCTGTTTCCGAGGGCTTTCGCTATTGCCCGGGAAATCTCAATGGTCATTCACTGCCGCCCGCTGGTATAGTGATTTCTCCGGTTTCCCCTGCCGGTCAAGACAGGAAAGGCCGGACCATAAAGGAGAGAGCGATGCAGGCACGCGCAGCCGCAGTATGCGGAGTTATGTTTGGTTTGATGGCTGGCGGATCAACGCTGCTCGCGCAGACGGCAGCGGCGCCGACTGCTTATACCGTCACAGTGGTCAATTCGATGTTTGGCCAGGGCGAGCAGATGAAGACCTCCCGGCTGGGTTCGAAGGTATTCGTGGACCAGGTGAGCGCGGGCAAAGCGGCTGACCCCAGCGCGCCTCATATTCACACCCTCTACGATCTTGAAAAGCACCGGAACATGTCCTGGAACTGGCCAGACAGTTCCGCTGGCTGTTCAAACGGCACCTTCTCAGGCGATTGGGGCGATCCATTTGGGAGCATCGACGATCTTGCCGGGCAGGCAACCAAGCAGGTGGGAACGGAGACAGTTCTTGGGTTTGCCGCAAAGGTCGTCGAAGCGTCTGGTCAGGGCATGACGATAAGGGCATGGGTGGACACAAAGACGGGGCTCGTTCTAAAGGCGCAGTTAAGTCAAGGGGGCGCGGTGCCGAAGACCATTATCGAGGTCAAGGACGCTAGTCTGGCCCCGCCGCCTGCGTCGTTGTTTAAAGTCCCGGCCAACTGTGCCGCGGAAGCCGCCGCTCCGCCGCCGCCAACGGAGGAGGAAAAGATCGCCGCGCTGCCCGGTGGCAATCCGCAGGACTTTATAAATGCCATTTACGGACCCGGCTCGAAGGACTCCTGCACCGTGGTTTTCCGGGTGGTGAAAGCGGGCAGCATGGAGCCGATCGCGAGCGGATTCCAGGTAGCCGTGGACATGAATCTGGCACACGAGGGAAGGCCGAGCTACACCATCGGCCTGAGCCGCGAGGGGCATGCGACCTTCACAGGCGGCGGCCTGCGCGAGGTAACTTCGCAGATCCGCAACGGCGTGCTGCGGCTCGACGGCGTTCCCGACCATTTCGATCTGGAGACGGCCTTTGGCAGTGGTGGGTCGGGCTCAGCGCTGATCTACAAGCAATGCTTCGCGCCGCAAACAGTCTTGCTCTACGTCGTCACGAATCCCGACAAGCTGTCGGACGGAGCGGAGTTCCTGTGGGTCAAGTCGGGCAAGTACGCGGCAGCGCCGCGCTGATACCGGCCTGAGTGGCACGCAACGACATGGAGCTGTGAAAGCATGCAGAAAACTGCGCCCGAGTTACTTGGCAGGTTTCAGGCTTTCGGCGATCTTGCGCGCGTCGTCCAATGTGCCGCTCTCGTAAATCACTTCCACGATGCATACCTTGCCGTTCAACTGGATGCCGCGATAGACGTTGGGCTTGTTGTTCATCGACAGGCCTTCCATCTGAAACTCGGAAGCTGTGTTCTTGGTGACTTTGTCGTTGCTGTAGAGCATGGACGCGTTCTTCTTGGTGGTCTCCAAAGAAGGGGTTCTCAGGGGTGAGCTGACGGCGACGTTGGCCGTCCTGTCTGCCGAGTTTGCGATCCCAAACATGCCATTTACAGTCCAACTGGCGGGGACACTCACCTGGCAGCTTCCGTCGTGGGAGGTAACCGGCTTGCCCGCCTGGGCAAACAGGATCGGGCTGGCAGCGATCGCCGCCAGGGTCAGAATGACACTCTTCTTCAACATCGTCGTCTCCTTAATATTCTTCAAAGTTTGGGAATGGCAGGGGGTTCATCGGGATTCGCCTAGAGTAGCGCACGGAAGTTTGGCTTTGCAAGGGGATGGCGGGAGCCAGGTCAGGTGGCTTCGCTGTTAGCTCTCGATATAGTCCCAGAAAGCATCGGCCAGCTCCGCGCCGAGTTCGTTGAGCATGCGGCGGGCGGCGCGCTCCACCTCTTCGATGAGCCCGTGCAGGTAATCGCGCGAACGTGAGATGGCCACCACGCCGATGGTCGCCGATTGCCACGTGACAGCCTCGTCCATCTCGGCGACGGAGACGTTGAAGCTCTGCTTCAACTGGTCCTTGAGCGAGCGGACGACCTGCCGCCGGTCCTTGAGCGACTGGGCGTGCTCGATGCGGATTTCGAGGGTCAGTTGGGCGACGGGCATGGCGGAATCCCGTTTCATTATGGGCCGGTTTTTCCCAAACGAACAATAGAGAATGATTTGCACGTTCTAGGAAACGTACTTGAGCAGTACACTAGGGGGCATAGGCATGAGATTCTCTGTCCCCCATCCGATCCCCTATCAGGGCAGCAAGCGGCGCCTGGCGCCGGCGATCCTGAGCCTTGTGCCCGATCTTGGCTATGCGCGCCTTGTCGAACCGTTCGCTGGCTCGGCAGCGGTCACGCTTGCCGCCGCATCGCAGCGCAGATTTCGCTCCTACTTGCTCGGAGATGCGCTTGAGCCTCTTGCCCGCTTGTGGGAAAACATCGTTCTCGACCCGGTCGGCATCTCTAAAGGCTATGAACTGCTGTGGCATCGTGAACAAAGGATGCCGATCGATGGGTTCTATGAGATTCGTGCAGAGTTCAACTCCGATCGCGATCCGGCCAAGCTACTCTATTTGCTGGCCCGATGCGTGAAGAACGCCGTGCGTTTCAACCCGGCAGGTGAATTCAACCAGTCTCCGGACAAGCGCCGGAAAGGTACACATCCTCGTACTATGGAAGCCGAATTGTTGGCGGCGCACCGCGTACTCCATGGCAAATGCCGCGCCATCCATTCTGATTTCTGGCAACTGTTTGAACAAGCAAGAGCAGGTGATTTCTTTTATTTAGACCCCCCTTATCAGGGAACGAGCGACGGGCGGGATCAGCGTTATATCGCCGGTCTAAGCCGAGGGCGAATGATTGAAGGCCTCATCCTTCTCAATCGAAAGCGCGTTCCATTCATTCTCAGCTATGACGGTTCATGCGGCGGGCGGAATTATGGTGAGCCATTGCCTGAAGAGGTTGCGCACCGAATCCTGCTCGATGTCGGCCGATCCAGCCAAGCCACGCTGAATGGACGCGACGAGACGACGATCGAGTCATTGTATGTATCGCACGATTTGCCAGTTACGGGCACAAGCGCCACCCTAACTCTGGGCGACTTTGCGGAGCAAACAATGCTGTTTTGTTAGCTATTTCGCAGTGTTTCCTTGATCTGTTCCGGCACTGTTCTCCGATTTCTCCGCGATTCGCTCTGAACCTTTTCATAGACTCGGATCTCATCGCCTCTCCAAACAAGATCCGCCCGCCGCTCACTCTCCATCCCAACATGGTCGTATTTCTCCGGCTCGGCCCAATAGCATCTGCTACAGATGCCGAGATTCTTGTCCTTTAACCAGTTTGGGCAATGCTCGCAGCTCCACGACTTCTTCCTATTGCAAGAGCCGCAAAGAACCATGTGGGGGTTGGAGTTTTTGGATTGGGACTCTCCTGCAACCTCATACGGAATGCGATGGTCCACCTGGAGATTAGTAGTGGCGCCGCATATTTGGCATCGGCTCCCGGCTGCGACGATGATCTCGATGCGTTGCTTCTTTGGCAAAGCCACTCTTCCAGACTTTTTGGGGCCATTCCCTGCGGATTCTGAGAAAACATAGGCCGCGATTGAACGGCCATTCGTATGCTTGACCTTGATTGTCTGGATTGAGAAGCCGAGTTCACGCGCATCCCGCACGGCACGCGGCGGATGCTCGTATCCGGCATGATTGATCTCTTCTGTTGTGACCATGCCGTTCTTAACGATACTGTCCAGAACAAATCGCGCCCGCTTGTTTCCTACGGCTTCGATGCGATCAAGCAACTCCTTTGATATCTTTGCCGGGTTTGCCATCCGAAAATCCCTCTTTCTCTCTCGCAGCTTGTTTAGCTTTCAAACTGCGCCAGTTGTTCTCGCGCAGGGGCAGGCGTGAACAGGCTGACCGCCACCATGGCGATTACCGCCGCGGCCAGCGCCGGGAAGATGGCGTCGCGCGCGGCTACGATGGGTGGGAATATATGGCGGACCGCCTCAATGTCCCAGGCCAGCGTCACCACGGTGCCGGACGCGATGGCGGCTACTGCGCCCCAGGCCGTAACGCGCTTGGAGTAAAAGGCCGCCAGCACCACCGGCGTGAGCGCGGCGGAATAAACGGTGTACGCATAAAGCATCTTCTGCAGAATGCTCTCCGCGTAGACCGCCTGGTAGAGCGCCCAGCATCCCAACAACACGACGCAAAGCCGCGAGACGATAAGGACACGTTTATTAGAGGCGCCCGGCGAGATGTAGCGCACGAAAACGTCGTTGACCAGATTGGTCGCCGGCGAGAACAGGTAGTTTGAGGCGGTGGAGATGACTTTTGCGAAAACCGCGCCCAGCAGCAGCGCACCCATCACCGCGGGCAGGCCGTGGCGGGCCGTATAGGGGATGATCTCGCGCGGATGCAGGGCGACTTCGCCGCTGGGATAAAGCGCGCGGCCAAAGACGGCTATGGCCACAATCAGCGTTTCAAGCAGCAGGGTTCCCAAAATCCAGCCTACGACCGAAACGCGCGCGTCCCGCTCGGACTTCGCCGAAAAGAACTTCTGATACATCACCTGGTTGCCCAGCATGAGCAGCAGCACGGGAACAAGAAACTCAAGGCCGCGAACCACCCCCATGCCCACGGATTGCCGCACGTGATCGGGGCCGAGGCGGTAGTTGCCCAGAACCTGAAAATACTCTGGCGGCAGCGAGGCGTGCAGCCCAGCCCATCCGCCGGCCTTGAAAAAAAGCATCGGCGCGGCGATGACGCAGATGACGGTGACCAGCGAGCCGATGGCTACATCCATATAGGCCACTGAAGACATGCCGGCCATGGCCGTAGTGACGATGACGAATCCCGCAATCAGAAAGGTGCCCAGTTCCGGCGTGACAGTGTCTGGAAAAATCAGGTGCAGCACGTCGCCGCCGCCGCGGAACTGGTAACTGGTGATGGCGATATAGGCAATGAGGATGGCAATGGTGCCCAGTACCCGCGCTGTCTGGTTGTAGCGGGCTTCGAGCAGGTCAGGCAGGGTGAACTGGGCGAATTTGCGGGCGCGGGGGGCGATGAAATAGATGAGCAGCAGTCCCAGCCAGCCTCCGGCCGGCTGCCAGAGCGCGGCAAAGCCGTTCTTGTAAGCATTCTCGGCCCCCGCAAATAGCGAGCCCGCGCCGATCCACGAGGTGAGCAGAGTGAGCACCAATACGGCGGCGGGAAGCGACCGGCCGGCCAACAGGTAGTCGGCCTTGGTTTTCACTTGCGAGGTGCGATAAACGGCCACCGCGAGCAGGGCAACCACAATGACGGCCAGAACAAGAACATAGAGTTGAGACATTTGCGGGGTTCCTCGCAGGCGCAAGCTGGATTTCAAGCAGTGTACCGGATGGAGGAACTGCCTGGCGTGCAGACAAGCCAAGCATGAGGCCATACATGCCTCTTGAGGATGAAAGGCGCAAGGCTCACAGCTTCTTGGACATAACGATTGAGTGGCACTCGACTCCGGATTTGAGCGGCTGAGACGGGTTGAACTCCTCAATGCCGGTCTCGACATAACCAAATCTGCGGTAGATGGGTGGCAGCTCAGTGCGCAAGCTCAGCACGGTGATGTCCACAGCCGCGCATCCCTGGCGTCGCAAATGGTCCTCGGCGGCTTCGACGATCCTGCGCCCGAGTTGTGCGCCTTGATGGGCGGGGTCCACGGCGAGTTGGCCCAGGTAGCCTCGGGTGCCTCGAATCTCAACATAGACGCAGCCCAAAAGGTCGCTGGCGCCGTCCCCTGGCTCCGCGACCAAGACGCTGCCTCTGTCCATCATGGCTGCGAGTCGAGCGCCGTCAGTGCGCGTCCCCTCAAGAAAAGTCTCGATGGAGTAGGCGGAGTTGATCAATGGAATCAGGCGGGTTCTATCGGCATCCGTTGCCAGCCGAATACGAAGAGGAGCGCGGGGTTCAGAGAAGGAGCTTGCTTGTTCAGTCATGGGCCTTAACCTGGGAGGGCGAGGTGCAGCTGCCGAGCGGCCTTCGCCCCATGTTGCTACTTTAAGACAGCCCGCCCGGGGTTCCGCCTTTTCGCGAGAGCAGCCGCGCAGCAAAGGAAAAGATCCCGTGTCGTTGGCTCATGGCCCGCAATCAAAAATGAGCATGCAGGAACCGAAACCGAAGCCGGACGGTTTCTGAGCGGATTGTTGGCTGCCGCCTCGGGCCCGGCTCATTGATTTCCCGGACCAGGAACACGCAGCGGCTCAAGGCACTCGATGGTAGTCTGGACGTACTCAAACAGTGGAAGGCTCCTGACCGCGGCAGGAAGCAGAGAATCCGGTCAGGGAGGATTCATGATCGAAACCCAGCCGATTCAGGCAGATCAGGCGAAGGACGCCGCCAATTGGCGTCCTTCTTTGTATGCGGCGCTCATTTTCCTGCCTTTTCTTATCCTGGCGATCATTTACCTGAAGATATCGATCCAGACGATCTTTGTCCTGAACGATACGACTCATCCGGAAGCGTCCTGTGTTTATGCGGCTTTGTGGGCGTTGCGGACGGGAAGGCTCTATGCCTCTCCATTCGACTTCCCCTTCAACGAGCAAATGTACGGGCCGGTCTTCTATCTCACGGGGTTGTTCTTGGCAAGAGTCGCGCATGGCGACCCGCTGCTGACAACCAGGCTATGGAGGTTCCTGTCTTTCCTATCTTTTCTCGGCTCCGCGGGACTTATTGGCTACTTATCCTGGAAGCTGGAGGCGGTGAAACGTTGGACCGCGGTCTCCATCGTCCTGAGTTTGGCTTGCGTATGGGCAGTTCCGTTCACCGCGTCCGCCAGGCCGGATTTATTATCCGTATTTCTCATCCTCGGGGCGCTGACCGTCTATGCGATGGCGGAGGGAAGATGCCGGCTTATGTTTTGGGCTGGGGTGTTAGGGTCGCTATCGTGCCTGACCAAACAGAGCACCGCGCCCGTGCTTGTTGCATTGCTCATTGACAGCCTGATGGCAAGGAGGTACAGAAGCGCCGCCGCGCTTGCCGCTGGCAGTGTGCCTGTTCCAGCCATTCTCCTGTCGGCTCTGTGGTTGCGGCACGAGCCATTTCTCGTGAATCTTTTCGCCGTGGGGCACGCACCCTTCCAGTGGTCGGGAGCCTTTCTTTATCTCATTTACGCCATGCGCACAAGCCAGATCGAGATCATTCCTGTTTTGCTCGCCCTGCTGGGGGCTGGATTGAGCTGGCGGAAGGAAAAGTATCGAGCGATTCTGTTGACCGCCGCTTTCGGCTGCGTTTCGAATGTGGCTGCGCTCGCAAACGCGGGGGGCTACACGAATTACCTGATACTCCCTTGGATGCTCCTTGTCTTGCTGGTGCCTGCCGGATTCGTCAAGGTCGAGGCCTGGGCGCGACGCTCCGTTCTGATTCCGTTGGGGCTGGCACTGCTGGGTGGGTTGCTGTTGATTCACCAATGGAATCTGCTTCCAATCGTCCCCGCAGATCTCAATACTTCCAACGTGGATAAAATCAAGATGCTTACCGACCTGCACTATTTAGAAATGTTCAGCCGCGAACCGCAACTGCTCGACCCAATCTACTACCATCAGCTTTCTGTGCAGCACCGATGGTCTTTCGCTCCGATCGTGCAGCAGATCGACGCAGAAGAATATGACCTTATCTTGCTCTGGGGTCACGATGGGCCGGGGGATTCGCAGTTCTCGATTGTAGGGTTTCGTGGGTTCTCCGGTTGGGGGACCGACACACTAGGCCCAATGGCGAGTCATTATCGGCCGGTTTGCGAAGTTGCCAAACACATCGCGCTTGTACCGCGCGATCGATCAGGCACAGTGCGGAAGAAGGATATTGAGCGCATCTTCGGGCAACCATGCCTCGCTACGGACCGAACACCGCAAGTGACGGTTGGGATGCAGTGATTTGGATGCTGACGGACGAGAGAAGGGCTCCGATCCAGCTCCGTCCATCTTTGCCGCCAGAAGTGTGAAAGTGGTTTCCTTTTCAGAGGCCGCGCGTGAGAGGATCACCCTTGGCAAACGCACAACGGCAGGTGCGTGTACAATGTAGGCTTGGTTGGGCCCAGACTGCTTGTAATTGAGGAGTTTTGCGTAGTGAGTGGTTGGTTCTCAAACCTCGCGCTCAAGATCGCACGCGTGGCAGATTTTGTCGGCAGCATCGGGCGTCAAAACTACACGGTTGCGGAACGTCTCAGCGTGGTTCGCGCTCGGCGGACTCATGGGCTCGATGCAAGGCTACTCAATTTTCAAGTTAGCTTTCTGGCCGAAGGCGCATACCAATTGCTTCTCCGAGAAATCTTCTTCAAAGGCGAGTACTTCTTCAAAGCGAATACCGATTCCCCAACGATCTTTGACTGTGGCGCAAATATCGGTCTAGCCACGCTGTACTTTAAGCACATCTATCCTAATGCTCGCATCTCCTCCTTTGAGGCTGATCCCACAACGGCGCAGGTGCTAAAGAAGAATGTCGACCGGAATCATCTTCAGAACGTGTCGGTGCACAATCTGATGCTCTCAAACGCGGAAGGCGACCATCCATTTTATACAGCAGCCGGCGAGGCCGGAGTACTCTCGATGAGTGCTAACCCAGAACGGACTTCGAATTGTCGCGAAATTATTGTGAAAGCCGGAAAACTCTCGGCTTACATCGATGGTCCTGTCGATCTCGTCAAACTGGACGTCGAGGGTGCCGAATGGGACGTGATGACGGACCTGAAAAACAGTGGAAAGTTATCGCTTATTCGTAGATTGATCATCGAGTACCATCACAAGATCGGCAGTCAGGCGTCTTGCTTGGGGAGATTTCTTTCACTCCTTGAGGAAGAGGGCTTTGAATACCAGATCGCAGCAGCCGGCTGCGATCCAATCGCGCGGCAGGGCGTGTGTCAGGATATCCTCATTGGCGCCTACCGTTCATTGCCGAATGAAGGACTCGCGGCGCCTCCAGTTTCTGTGCCTGATGGAAATCGAACGTTCCCGGATTCTCCATCGCATCTGAGCGAGAGTTAGAGGCTAAGGTGCGGCATTTAGCCCTCGTATTGTTTTGGACGTAGCGGTGGAAGACACAACTTTTTTGTACAGCGACTTCTGCATTGACGGAGCAGCGCTCGCGCCTTAGGCTCATATCATGGAATTCAAGGTAAGCGAACTGGAGCGGGAGCCGATCGATTTCGACCTGAAAATGGGGCCGGGCGCGGTTGATTTCGGTGAACTGGCCGAGCAGGCAGGGCAACTGGCAGCGGCGGGGCGGGCCGAGGTGCTGCACGAGCATCGCGGACCGAGGGATATTGTGGCCGACATCCGGCTCAAAGGCAGCTTTCGGGGCAGGTTTCAGGTGCCGTGCGCGCGATGCGTCGAGTCTGTGGAGATTCCACTGGAGGCGGAATTCGACTTGATTTTCAGGCCGGCGGCAGCGGATTCCGAGGCCACGGAACGGTCAATTACTGCGCCGGAGACGGAAATCGGTTATTATCAAAGGGACAGTCTGTTGCTTGATGATGTGCTGCGCGAGCAGGTGCTTTTATCCTTGCCTGTCAGGACGCTGTGCAAGCCTGACTGCAAGGGACTTTGCCCGCGCTGCGGTGAAAACCGCAACATTCAGCCGTGCTCCTGCGAACAGGGGCCGAGCGATCCACGCTGGCAAGCGCTGGCTGGGCTTCGCAGCCGGATCGAGTCCTGAGCAACAGCCCCAGAGGTTCTCTGGATCAATTGAATGTGTTCTGCCCGTACCGAATGCCAGCCAGGACCGCTTAAAGTCTGGAGCCGGGATGAAGTGGTCGGAGTCACGAAAGGAATTTTTGTCATGCCGAATCCGAAAAGGCGCCACTCGACGCGCCGTACCGCACTTCGCCGCTCTCACGACTTTTTGACCGCTGTGGGAGTCTCCGAGTGCCCCAACTGCCACGAGAAGAAACTGCCCCATCGCGCCTGCGCCAAATGTGGCGAGTACAAGGGCCGTGCGGTTCTCGACGTTAAAGAAGCTGCCAAGTAGCCTGAGCGCCCATGCTCATCGACATTGCGCTTGATGCCGTAGGTACCGACAAGGCTCCAGAGCCCGAGATTCGAGGAGCGATCCTCGCTTGCAGGGCTTTGCCTGTGCGGGTACACCTGATTGGACCCGAGGAGGAGCTGCGCGACCTTCTGGACGAGTACCTTGAAAACGAAGAATTGCCCATTGTCATCCATCATGCCTCGGAACGCATCGGCATGGAAGAGAAGGCGGCGCACGCTTATCGAACCAAGAAGGACAGTTCGATGCGGGTGGGGCTGAAGCTGGTGCGCGAGGGCAAGGCGGCGGGCTTTGTGACTGCGGGCAACACCGGCGCCGCGATGGCGACTGCCAAGGGCGTGCTGGGCGCGCTGCCCGGCGTTGACCGCCCCGCGTTAGCGACACCCATGCCCAGTTCCACTGGGAATCCCTGCGTGCTGCTGGATGTAGGCGCCAACGTGGACTGCAAAGCATACAACCTGGAACAGTTTGCGGTGATGGGCGAGATTTATGCCCGCAGCGTGCTCAAGATCGAAGGGCCGCGCGTTGGCCTGCTCTCCATAGGCGAAGAGGAAACTAAGGGCAACGAGCTGACACACGAGGCCTTTCAACTCCTTAAGGCGTTGCCTATCAAGTTCGTCGGCAACGTGGAAGGTCGAGACATTTTCAGCGGCCGCGCCGACGTGATTGTCTGCGACGGCTTCGTGGGCAACGTGGCGCTTAAGACGAGCGAGGGGGTCGGGCGCTTTGTGCGCGATGTGCTGCGCGAGTCGCTCACTCGCACCGTTACTGCCAAGGTGGGAGCGCTGCTCTCTCGGCAGGCCTTCAACGAATTTCGCCGCCGCCTGGATTACAGAGAGTACGGCGGAGCGCATCTGCTGGGTGTGCGCGGGGTGTGCATCATCGGCCACGGCTCCTCGAACGACCGCGCTATCTTCAACGGCATCCGCGTGGCTTATGAATCCGCGAAAGCGGGCACCAACCAGCGCATCGAAGCCGAGTTTGCCGGCCGTCCAAAGCGTGCCGCCGATGCACCGGGTCCGCGCAAGCCTGCCGACTCGCAGGCAAATCCTGATGCGACCATCCAGTAGAGCCAGATGCCAGCCCAGCCCAGCCAGCCAAGCCCGCTCGACTCGACCATCCTCGGCCAGTTGGCCTGCCCCGCCTGCATTGGCGGTTTGACCCTTGATGCCGGCAAGTTGGTTTGTACCAAGTGCGGGCGGGTCTATCCGATCGTGGATGGAATTCCAGTGCTGATTGCGGGCCTGGACGAGAATCTGTGGAATTGACGAGATTTGCGGCCAATGCTTTGGCTACACGGTAGTGCTCTTTCTTGGCGTGTGCTGCTGACTGCTTCCCGAATTCTCAAACGGCCGCCAGCAAAAGCTGGATGGCTTACCGCCGGTGATGGAACGGCAGTACGATCATCAGGGCGAAGCCGATGGCCGCGGCCAATGCGATCGCGATCAAGCTATAGATGAGGATAAGGTTAGTCCCGGCAGAAGGTTGGTCGTCTGCATCGGACTCGGGACCAGTGGGCTGGCGCTCGGGATCACTCATATTTGAGGGCCTCGACGGGGTCCATCTGAGCGGCGCGGGTGGCGGGCACGGTGCCGAAGATGACACCCACCAGCGTAGCCGCGGTGAGGGCGATGACGACGGACCACGGCGAGATCGGGATGGCATAGTCGGAGAAGAAGCGGACAGATAGCGGCAGGGCCAGCCCCACAATCGTCCCCACGATACCGCCGGTCAGAGAAATGATGATGGCTTCAGAAAGAAACTGGAGCTTGATTTCGCGGCGTGTCGCGCCCAGTGCCTTGCGGATGCCGATCTCTCGAACGCGGGAGCGTACGTTGGCCAGCATGATGTTCATGATGCCCACCCCGCCCACCGCCAGCGTCACTGCGGCCACCAGCACCAGCACGGCCGTCAGTGCGTCTGCTATCTGCCCCGCTATCGTTAGCAACTCCTTGAGCGTCTGCGTTTTGTAGACCGAGTTGGGCCTATGGCGCGATTGCACGATGCGCTCGATATCCTTGGCGGCGTCGGGCACTTCGTCCATGCTGCGCATGGAAAAGTAGATCTGATTCACCCGTTCGGTTCCAGTGAAGTAACGGGCCACGGAATATGGAATCAGAATGGTCTGGTCGACGATCTCCGACTGGCCAAAATCGTCCACGCTCTCCTTGAAGACACCAATGATCGTGAAGGGAATGCCGGTGATCTCGAAGGTCTGTCCTATGGCCGCGTCCGCGCTGCCGTACCTTTCTTTGGCGAACAATTCGGTGACCACGGCGCATTTGATGTGGGCTTCATTATCGGTTTCGTCGAGGAAGCGGCCCACGGTCACAATCAGATTGCGGATGTTGAGGTACTGGGGGCTCACGCCCAGCACCAGCGTATCCTTCACTACGCCGCCGCCGAAGCTGATGCGGTCGTGCATCTCCAGCACCGGCGAGGAGTACATCACGCCTGGCAGTTGGGCGACCACGGCCTTCTCGTCTTCGCGGGTGAGGAAGTCGTTGTAGCGCACTCGCTCCGCGGCCGTGACGCCCCCGCCGGCATATTCAAGCTCCACCGAGTTCGTGCCGATCTTTTGGATCAGCTCCAAGATGTATTGCTTCCCGGTCATGCCGATGGTGACCACAAAGATGACCGACGCGGTGCCGATCACCATGCCCAGCGCAGTGAGTGCAAACCGCACCTTGCTGGCGCGAAAGCTGTCCACCGCCAACTTGAGGATCTCGCTCAGCAACATGGTGCGGCGGGCGCTCAAGAGCGTTTCCTGGAAGGCGAGTTGGCGGGCCTGGTCGGTTGGATTCATTGGGTCCTGTTAAGAAGATGCGCCAAGGCGCCTTGCGGCTTCCACAATCGTATATCGCAACGGAATACGCGCTGGCTTCCGGTTCACCCCACCGGAACAGTGAAGAGTCTGGCGAAGACCTTCACTTGTCCGAGCCCCAAGGCAACTCCCCACTATAGCTTACGCGAAGATCGGCAGGGATCTGTACCCGCCACCCGCGCGGAGGTAGACTGGTGTAGGACGCGAAAGTGGCGGAATTGGCAGACGCACCAGACTTAGGATCTGGCGGAGCAATCCATGGGGGTTCGAGTCCCCCCTTTCGCACCAATAACTTACAGCTTGATTTCAAAACGGAACCTCACACGCCGTGGTATTACCACCTGAATCTTTTGGCGTATGATCGGGTTGAACGGCGATCCTGCCGCTTTCGAGGAGTTCCTGTGAAACAACGGAGACAATTGCACGTGCGCCTGCTCTTTTTGTTGCCGCTATTGGCTGTTTTTGCGGTCACCTCGGCCAACGCCCTCGATTCATCCGCCAGTTGCGGCCCAAGCGCGCATGGCGCCAAAGGGGACGGCGTCACCAAAGATACGGCCGCGATTCAGGCGGCTATCGACGCCTGCGCAAACCATGGCGGTGGCACGGTTCGACTGACGGCGGGAACGTATCTCAGCGCCCCAATCGTGCTGAAGAGCAACATCACGCTGCAACTCGATAAAGGGGCCACGCTGCTTGGTTCCCCCGATCATGCGGATTATCCGGCCAAAACGGAGTTTCGTGAACCCGGCCTGCAATCGCTGGTGAGCGCAACCGATGCCGCCAATGTCGCGATTACGGGAGAAGGCGTCATCGATGGGGCAGGGGAGACCTGGTGGAAGATGGCGCGGGCCGTCAAGAATGCCGGCGTCATGGGGTCAGACCACCCGCGCCCGAGGCTTGTCGTCTTCGACCATTGCAAGCATGTTCGGATCGAGGGCGTAACCATCCAGAATTCGCCGATGTGGCAGGTGGTTCCTTATTACTCTGACGATGTGATCATTCGAAATGTGAAAGTCCTGGCGCCTTATCCCTCACCGAATACGGACGCCATCGATCCTTTTTCATCGTCGAACGTGAAGATCGATCATGTCTTTGCCGACGTGGGCGACGATGACATAGCCATCAAGTCGGGCGCGATCGGCTCTCCAGGGCCCGATGCGCCGAGCCGCGATATTACCATCACCGATTGCAATTTCTTGCATGGGCACGGCCTGTCAATCGGCAGCGAAATCGCCGGCGGAGCACAAAACATCCTCGCCGAGCGCATTCACTTCGAGGGCACTGACAATGGGATTCGCGTGAAGGCCAACCGCGACCGCGGCAACGATGTCGGGCATCTGACCTTCCGCGACATCGATATGAAAGACGTGAAGAATGCGCTGATTATAAGCGAGTACTATCCGAAGATACTGCCACCCGACGCTGAAGCGCCTCAGCCCGTTACACGCCTGACGCCGCACTTTCACGACATCGTGCTGGAAAATGTCACGGCCACCGGGAGCGCTTCGGCGGGCGCGATTGTGGGGTTGCCGGAAGCGCCAGTCACCGGCGTGATTCTGCGCAATGTGAAGATCGGCGCGCTGCATGGATTGACCATCGGCTTTGCCGAGGTCACTGGTGAGGGCGTCGTCATTGAAGCCGGCGAGGGGCAGGCAATTGCGCAGCAAGCGGGCGCAAAGGTCGCCCTGCGCTGATCTTCAAAGTTTCGCGTGGGTAAATAGCCCTCATGAATCGACATGAGTCAGGCATTTCGTTTCGCCCCGTGGCCCCGGGTTTCACAATCTGGGAGGCTAGACCTCACCAATTCCGTTTCTGGTGCCCCGGCAAGTTTCTTTATTGAAACTATGTGAGAATGGAAATGGTAATGCTGGTTTAGTGTTACTCTTGTGCCGCAGAATA
>Ga0302155_10000399_pt1 | contig 35106 bp, 30 predicted proteins | sample I_Bog_N3_1_FD_193508 | JGI IMG/M metagenome (GOLD analysis project Ga0302155, IMG submission 193508) | Peat permafrost microbial communities from Stordalen Mire near Abisko, Sweden - I_Bog_N3_1 | ecosystem: Environmental > Terrestrial > Soil > Wetlands > Peat | place: Sweden: Abisko, Stordalen...
TAACGGTGCGGAACACAGACCTTTTCCCGCATCAATATCTTCCTTGACCCAGCTTGCAACTTGTTGCCAGCCTGAGGCTTGCCATGTTTCAAAAGGACCAACCTGCCAGCCAAAACCCCAGCGCATAGCAAAATCGACATCGCGGGCATTGTCTGCAATAGTGTCTAGATGGACGGCGATGTAGTGGAATACATCACGGAAAATCGCCCATAGAAATTGGGCCTGCGCGTTGGACGATTCACGCAATGTTTTCATTTTTTTGATCGGATCTTTTTCTTTGAGTATCCGTGCCACCAAATCGTCTGCTTTGCCACCACCGCTGACGTATTGCGCAGTAGAAAAATCTAGGCGTTGAATATCTTTACCTACTTTTTTAAAGAAACCGGCCCCCGATTTTTGACCCAAGGTGCCAGCTTGAATTAATTTACTCAACACCTCTGGCGTTTTGTAAATAGCAGCAAAGGGATCATCCGGTAAGGTCGCTTGCATGGTGTGGATGACATGCCCCATGGTATCTAATCCAACGATATCGGCAGTACGGAAGGTGCCTGAGGATGCCCGCCCCAGTTTTTTTCCAGTCAAATCATCGACCACATCGACAGTCAGCCCAAATTTTTCTGCTTCATACATGGTGGCCAGCATGCCGAAAATACCGACACGATTGGCGATGAAATTCGGGGTATCTTTGGCCCGAACCACCCCTTTTCCGAGTGTGGTGGTTAAAAATGCTTCCAGATGATCAATAATATGCGGTGCAGTCGTGGTGGTAGGAATCAATTCAACCAGATGCATGTAACGTGGAGGGTTAAAAAAGTGTACGCCACAAAAACGGGTTTTTAACTCTGGATTAAAGCCTTCAGCTAATGCGTTGATGGATAAGCCCGACGTGTTGGATGCAAAAATCGCATTCGGTGCAATGTGTGGTGCGACTTTTTTGTAAAGGTCGTGCTTCCAATCCATGCGTTCGGCAATTGCTTCAATAATGAGGTCGCATCCATTCAATAAATCTAAATTATCTTCGTAGTTAGCCGCTTCGATGTAAAGGGCGTCGTTTTTGTCCGCTAATGGTGCCGGTGTCAATTTCTTCAGATTATCGATGGCGCGTAGTACGATGCCATTCTTTGGACCTTCTTTCGCTGGCAAATCAAACAGGATGACAGGTACGCGCGCATTGATACAATGTGCTGCGATTTGTGCTCCCATGACACCAGCCCCTAAAACAGCAACTTTTTTTACAATAAAATTAGTCATTCTTAGCCTCGTCAATACAGCGATTAATAATAAAGGATGGGTTACAGAAAATTAAAACAACTCGGCATCTAGCGCCATTAATGTGGCTGAACCAGCACGCGCTTGATGGATGAGTGTGGCGGTTTCGGGTAGTAGTCTGGCAAAGTAAAAGCGGGCCGTTGCCAGTTTTGCTGTGTAAAAAGTATCCCCGTCTTTTTGTTTTTCTAGTGCGATTTTTGCCATTCTGGCAAATAACCAGGCGTACACCATGTGGCCGATAATGCGTAAATAAGGCACTGCAGCGGCACCGACTTCATCTGGATTTTGAAACGCCTTCATCCCAATTTCCATGGTGAGTTTTGTGACTTTCGTGACTAACTCAGCTAAGGGTGTGATGAATTCACTCATGTCTTCATCGGTGCCGTTGTCATCAATAAACGTTTGTACTATAGCGCCAAATTGACGTAATTTTGCTCCGTTATCGAGTAAAACTTTACGCCCTAATAAATCCAGAGACTGGATGGTATTGGTTCCTTCATAAATCATATTGATACGGGCGTCACGGACATATTGCTCCATTCCCCATTCCGCAATATAACCGTGTCCACCATAAACTTGTAAGCACTCGGATGTCGCAATCCAGGCATTGTCTGTCATGAATGCTTTGATGACTGGCGTCAGCAGCGCGACCAGACCTGCACACGCGTTACGTGTGGATTCGTCTGGGTGATTGAGTTCTTTATCCAGTTGTAGAGCAACATACGAGGTAAATGCTCGCCCACCTTCTGCGTAGGCTTTTGCCGTTAATAACATGCGTCGGACATCTGGGTGGACGATGATTGGATCGGCAGCTTTATCCGGCGCTTTGGGACCAGTCAAACTACGCATTTGTAGTCGGTCTTTTGCGTACATCAGCGCGTTTTGATAAGCAACTTCCGTTAGACCTAGGCCTTGCATGCCAACACCTAAACGGGCCGCATTCATGAAAACAAACATGGCTTGCAAGCCTTTATTCGGCTCACCTAGCAGCCATCCAGACGCGCTGTCCAGATTCATTTGACAGGTAGAGTTGCCGTGTATCCCCATTTTCTCTTCAATCGCGCCACAATAGATCGGATTGCGGGGACCCAAACTGCCATCTGTTTGTGGTAAAAATTTAGGTACAATAAATAAGGAAATTCCTTTAGAGCCTGCAGGTGCACCAGGCAAGCGTGCTAACACTAAATGCACAATGTTGCTGGTAATATCGTGTTCCCCAGCAGAAATGAATATTTTATTGCCGGTGATGGTATAGGTGCCATCCGCCTGTGGTTCAGCCTTGCTGCGCAATAATCCTAGATCGGTACCACAATGTGCCTCGGTCAGACACATGGTGCTGATCCATTCACCTGAAATGAGTTTGGGTAAATAAAGTGCTTTTTGTTCATCACTGCCATGCTCATGGATGCATTCGTAGGCGCCATGGGATAAGCCGGGATACATGGTCCACGCCTGATTGGCTGAATTCATCATTTCATACAATGCGTTGTTGACTAGCAGCGGTAATCCCTGGCCGCCGTAGGCTGGATCACACGATAGTGCAGGCCACCCGGCAGCAACATACTGTTGATAGGCCGCTTTAAATCCGATAGGGGTCGTGACAGACTGGTCAGCTTTATTATAGTGACACCCCTCACGATCACCAGAATGATTGATTGGGAATAAGACCTGAGAAGCAAATTTTCCGCCTTCTTCCAGCACCTGGTTAATGATATCAGCGTCAATTTCAGCATAGGCCGGTAGTTGACTTAGCTCGGTCTGGACGTGGAGTAATTCGTGTAAGATAAATTGCATATCCCGTGTTGGCGCAATATATTGACCCATGATGCTCTCCTGTAGGTGTAAAAATGTTATTTTTATTGGTAAATACGTGTGTAAATTAGTGTGGTGTTGCTATGACGCTATGATGGGGCAGCGCCGGTAATAATCAATCAAGCGATTAAATCCGGATTGCGCACGCTCGATACTGCCGGGTTTTTTCAGGAAACGAGCGTCGTGGTGTAGCGCCAAAATTAACCCATACATTTCAAAAACGACCTGATCTGGATCAGTATCAGACTTAAAATCACCTGTTTCAATCGATTGTTGTGTCGTGTAGCGTAATGCTTTTTGCCAGGTACTCACCATCCAGACCAATGTTTCACGGATAGCACCAGGACGATCATCGTATTCGACTGCACCACTGATATAAATACAACCGGAGGTGATCTCGATTGACACACGTTTTATCCACAATGAAAATAACGATTCAAGCCGTGGTAATCCTCGTGGCTTTTGCAAACTAGGATAGAATATTTCTTGTTCAAAATAGGTGTGATACAACTTTAATACGGCAATCTGTAACTCTTCACGCGAGCCAAAATGGGCAAATACCCCGGATTTACTCATATGCATTTGTTCAGCTAATAAGCCAATCGTTAAGCCTTCCAGTCCATTCTGGCACGCAATCATTAGCGCCGCATCAAGAATGGCAACCCTAGTTAGTTCTCCCTTACGCATAACATGTGCTGATTTATTCATTGGTACTCTCATTGCTAATGAAGCAGGAAAATGTGGCACTTCACCCTGATATTTTATCTGGATCGCTTGTGCTTGCTGATTTGATGTTGTGCGGCTTAATTCAGACTAAATTAAATTAATCGAACGATCGTACTATTATTCATATTGTGTCAAAAGTCAAATGAGATTTACTGTTTAGAGTAGTAAATCTAGAAGGGTTAGTTACATAAATCCTTCGATGGCAATGACCCTCATAATGGCACTGTAAATAAAAAAAGCGCAGCCGTACCAGAACCTGCGATACCAGCGAATCGTATTGTAATCAGCTTGATGAATGTTGACTCCTTCATCGATACCGATCTGGATGGCATCGGAAAGCAACACGGAGAAGGTATGATCCTTGATGAGAATGTTTGCTTCTTGGTTGATGAACAAGGAAAGTCCATCACAGTTGCTCGATCCAATGGTGCACCAGTGACGGTCAATGACGGCTACCTTGGCATGCAGTTGGGATTTATGGTATTCAACAATACGCACACCATGGTTGAGTAATTTGGGATAGTAGGAGTGAGCCACAGCGTCTTGTAGTGCAAAATCGCCATAGCCGATTAGTAATGTGACACGCACCCCTCGTTGTGCTGCGTTAATTAGGGCATTCCGAAACGTTCGACTAGGTGCGAAATAAGGTGTGACTAGCAAAACCTCGTCTTTGGCGTTATCCAGAGCCTCTAGGTAGGCTTTTTGGATGGTGCTGCGGTATAGGAGGTTGTCGCGTGGTGCTAGACAGGCTAGGATTGGGGTGTGTAGATGGGGAGACGGTTTGATTTTCTTTTTGAGCATTCCAAGTCGGGTGCTCCAACTGATTTTACCTAAGCGCTGCCATTGAATTTGCATGAGTTCGTGTATCTCATTAACCAACGGTCCCTGCACGGTGACGGCAAAATCCCAGCGTGGAAATGGCAAGATAGACTGGCTGTGTCCTTTATGGAGTAAATCATGGGTAATGTTAATGCCACCGATCATGGCAATACGCCGATCGGCGACAAATAGCTTGCGGTGAGTACGGGTAATACCATGTCGAAACCAAGGGTTAAAACACCGAAAATGTACGCCGGCGGCTTGCAGGGTGCGCCCTAGTTCCATTGAACGTTGGTGACCGGTGCCCAACCAGTCAACAATAACGTGTACGCTCACCCCGCGCTGTGCGGCACGGCAAAGTGCTTGTTCAACTTGATTGCCGGTAATGTCATCAGAGAAAAGATATGTTTCAAGAAATAATTCGGATTGGGCCGATTCCATTGCCGTGATTAACGCCGGAAAAAACGCATCACCGCAGGTTAAGAGTGTGAGTTGATTACCTTCGGTAAAATGGACGTTGCGACGAATAACCATAAAAAATCTAGGTACCTCTCACGTTAAAATGTGGAGTGTGAAAGATGCGTTCTCCTCATCGGAGCTCCAGTGCTGCGAGTAAAGGAGCGTGATCGGACAATCCTGACCATGGCGCACCCTGCAATACCGAAGCGGAATTAATTTTCATCCCCCTGACATAGATCCGATCCAGTGCGAGAAATGGTGCCCCGACAGGGAAGGTGAGCGCGGCTTTAGGATTCCGGATAGTATGCGCGTTTAGGTGGTCAAAGACTTCCTGAACTCCTAATTCCTTCCGCAATATTACACTCAAATGGTTTTGCCAGTCATTGAAATCACCTGCAATTACTAAGGGAGCTTGATCCGGTGTGGTAGCTCGGATCATGGAAATTAATTGCATGGCTTGACGGCGACGTCCAGCCGAAAATAAGCCAAGATGCACGACATAACAATGGATATCCTGTTCCTGCATGCGTACGACACAATGCAAAATACCACGTTCTTCGAAGCGATGGTCAGAAACATCTTGATTTTTGCTATGCAAAATGGGAAATCGGCTTAATAGCGCATTACCATGATGGCCATGCCTATAATTAGCATTTTGTCCATAAGCAGCTTGATGCCGGTCTCCAGCTAAAAACTCATGCTGCCCCTGCGCTGGCCAGTGTGCATGGCGGGCGGCGCGTTCAGTATGTTGCCCTTGTACTTCTTGTAAAAAGAGTAAATCAACGTCGAGCTTATTCAAGGCATTGCGTAAGCCGTGAATGCGCGGTTGCTGCCTGAACCAGCTTACTCCTTTATGAATATTATACGTGGCGATATTAAGTATCATTCCGATAATTCCATGATCAACAATTGCGGTGAGAAATCGTGATTAAACTAGCGATGCTAAGAAGTAGGATGCGGTATCTACCATACACTGATTGTAGCGTTTAATCGTAAAAAAGTGATGTCAGGAATGCTTAATACGCGATCTGCGTGGAAGTTGGTATATTGCTTCACGATTAGAAGCTGAGAAGCAACATTCTGCTGCATCCAGATACGGCAACCAGCGGTAGTGGCTGTGCTCGCGTGGGGATAAGGTAATGTCGACGGGGTGGGGAAGTGTCAATCCAAACACATGTTCTGCATTTTGAGTGACACCGGGTGCATAACGGTGGCGCCAGACCGGATAAATTTCATAGATATTACATAAATTCCAGTCAGTTAAACGGAATTGTGTTGTATCCAGTCCAGTTTCTTCCAGTACTTCACGCGCAGCCGTTGTGCTGATCGCTTCTTCCAGCGTGTCTTTTGAGCCGGTAACTGATTGCCAAAAACCGGCATTACCGGCGCGCTCCATGACTAGAACCTGTAAGTCCTGAGTATGGATGACCACCAAAACAGATTCAGGTAGTTTAAACGCGCTGGTCATGAGTGCCTTCGTTTACCTTGATGATTACGCTTTAACGGCAGGTTCGGTATTGCGTAAGCGAATATGCAATTCACGTAATTGTTTTTCATCTACGCCGGATGGTGCTTGCGTCAGCAGGCATTGTGCCCGTTGGGTTTTAGGGAAAGCAATCACATCACGGATGGATTCTGCTCCTGCCATCATGGTGACAATCCGATCCAGACCAAAGGCTAAGCCACCGTGTGGAGGCGCACCATACTGCAGTGCATCCAGCAAGAAGCCAAATTTGAGTTGTGCTTCTTCGGCGTCAATTTTCAATGCGCGGAAAACTTTGCTTTGAACATCAGCTTTATGAATACGGATCGAACCGCCGCCCATTTCCCAGCCATTTAAAACCAGATCATAGGCCTTGGCGACACATTTACCTGGATCTGTTTCCAAGAAATCTTCATGGCCGTCTTTTGGTGCAGTGAATGGATGATGGCATGCGAACCAGCGTGCGCTTTCTTCGTCATATTCAAACATCGGGAAGTCAACCACCCACAATGGTTTCCAGACATCGTCGAATAAGCCCAGATTTTTGCCGAATTCGCTATGACCGATTTTAACCCGTAATGCACCAATCGCATCGTTAACCACTTTGGTTTTGTCTGCGCCAAAGAAAATTAGATCGCCATTTTGTGCGCCAGTCAGTGCCAATATTTGGGCTAATGCTGCATCATGCAAATTTTTGACGATCGGCGACTGCAAACCTTCACGGCCAAGGGTAATATCATTGACTTTGATGTAGGCTAGACCTTTCGCGCCATAAATCGCGACAAACTGTGTGTAAGCGTCGATCTCGGAACGCGGCATGGCTGCACCGCCCGGAACACGTAAACCAACTACGCGACCGCCAACCATATTGGCCGCGCCGGCAAACACTTTAAAATCCACGTCTTTCATGACAGTGGTTAAATCGGTGAATTCCAGTTTGACGCGCATGTCTGGTTTGTCGGAGCCATACAATCCCATTGCAGTGCTGTAATCCATGACAGGGAAAGTCGCATCAAGATCGATATCGAGACAATTTTTAAACACCAGACGAATCATGTTTTCAAACAAATCGCGGATTTCTTGTTCCGATAAAAAGGAAGTTTCGCAATCAATTTGGGTAAATTCAGGTTGACGGTCAGCACGCAAATCTTCATCGCGGAAGCATTTGGTGATTTGGTAGTAGCGGTCAAAGTTAGCCACCATCAGTAATTGTTTAAACAATTGCGGGGATTGTGGTAGTGCAAAAAACTGGCCGGCGTTCACACGTGATGGCACCAAATAATCGCGTGCGCCTTCTGGTGTGGATTTGGTCAGCATTGGTGTTTCAATGTCGATAAAACCTTGTGCATCCAAAAATTTACGTACTTCCATCGTCACTTTATATCGCAGGCGCAAGTTATTTTGCATTTGCGGGCGGCGTAAATCCAGCACGCGGTGAGTCAAGCGGGTAGTTTCTGACAGATGTTCGTCATCCAGTTGGAATGGCGGTGTTACTGATGCATTTAAGACTTCTAGTACTTGACACAACACCTCAATTTTGCCCGATTTTAAATTGGTATTGACTGTACCATCTGGGCGATTTCTGACCACGCCAGTGATGCGTAAGCAAAATTCATTACGTACTGTTTCGGCAGCGGCAAATACCTCAGCTTGTTCCGGAGCACAAACGATTTGTACCAAACCTTCGCGGTCACGCAAATCAATAAAAATCACGCCACCGTGGTCGCGTCGACGGTGTACCCAGCCACACAGGCTAACGGTTTGATCTAATGCAGCTTCAGTTGTCTGGCCGCAGTAATGAGTTCGCATGGAGGTAGCTGACGTAAGAGACGTAATAGCCATAATAGTGTTTAGTGTTCCGGTTAGTGTTCCGTGACTGCATATCCGCTACGTAGTCACGTTGAAAAATGCGTGTTTAGACGATATTCGTGAAGCGTTATTTTTTAAGTGGAAAATGATCCGGCGAGACCACACCCATAGAAACGATGTATTTGAGTGCGACATCAACCGTCATATTCAGTTCAATGACATCGGATTTTGGCAACATCAAAAAAAATCCGGAAGTCGGATTCGGTGTGGTCGGCACATAAATACTGACATGTTCACCCTGAAGATGCTGTTTGACATCGCCACCGGGGGTACCCGTTACGAAGGCGATGGTCCACATTCCTTCACGCGGGTATTGTACCAAGACTGCGGTACGAAAAGCATTACCGGTGGACGAAAATAATGTGTCCGAAACTTGTTTGACACTGGAATAAATCGTATTCACAATTGGAATACGGTTCAGCAGTGATTCCCAACCGGCCACCACATAGTTACCGATAAAATTACGTGTTAATAAACCAGTGACGAAAATAATTAGTAGCGTCAATATCGTGCCTACGCCAGGAATATGTCGTCCCAGTAGTGTTTCTGGACGCCATTCGAGCGGGAGCAGCAGCAGCGACTGATCCATTACGCCAATGACAGACAGAATGACCCAGAAGGTAATCGACAAAGGAACTAAAATCAATAGTCCAGTAATAAAATATTTTCGTAACATGGAAATGTTCGCTTGCTAAGTAGTCGAATTTGGGGTGCCGCTAGCGGGACTACTGCTTCCGGTACTGCTAGTGCCACTGCTTTGGGTTTGGGTCGAACCTGTGTTAGCTGAACTGGTATTCGTATCGGTACTGCTGCTAGTGGCTGCGTTACCTGAGTCTGACTCTGATTTTACGCTATTCTTGACGGTATTGCCGGACGGCGATGCAGTCCCTCCAGAGCCACCTCTAAAATCGGTAACATACCAGCCAGTTCCTTTTAGCTGAAATCCTGCGGCAGTGACTTGTTTGGTAAATGTCGCTTTGCCACAAGTAGGACAATTGGTCAGTTCTGCATCCGACATTTTTTGTAATACATCTTCGGCAAAACCACATTCAGTACAACGGTAGGCATAGATTGGCATAATTGACCTCGGAAAAGCACATCAAGCGCGTGATTATAAATGTTTTCTAAGCGGTTATGAGATTACCGGTCAGGTGTTTACAGCTATTTGTGGTAGTTGTATGGCAGAAAATCATTAAATGAAGAACAAAATAGCTGAATTTGGTGAAAATTGCATCAAATTGAGAAAAATTTATTGTTGTAAAGAATTTTCATTATTGTTGTTGAGGACTTACGCAAAACAGTACTTTGGTAGGGCTAGGCGGCAATAACGCCGCTGGGGCGGTTTTGCGTAAGTCCCTTTGTTTCTATTTGTTGATATTTTTCAAATCAAACGGCGGCATGTTCACATAAATAGTGTCGTAGTGACCAGGAGATATGCGATAAGCTTCTTGCCATATACCAACGACACCATCGGTATTGGCCGCCTCATTAAATTTTTTCCATGCCGGTAGACTGGCGCCGCACGTGTTGTTGAGGTAGGCATGTAAATCAGAAATAGATCGCCAATATTGAATCATGATGGATGTACGTGAGCGCCATAGTTCAGCATGTAAACAGCCAAGTTCCGGTTGTGCGCGCAGTTCATTAATTATATCAGGTATGGCTTGATAATATGGCCACCATTTATTCAATGGCAATAAGGAATTGATCCGCATGCCGACAAGAAATATGACGAAATTATCATTGAATTTAGAAGTAAAACGGCTGCGTTGGATCATGCGCCTAATCCCGAATGAAGAATGATAGGGGTGATTCCAGAAAGTCCGAATGGCGGCATGTTGACATACAGGTTTTCATACGAATTCGCAGAAATAATATAGCTTTCATGCCAGATGCCGACGGCACCTGTATTATCTATAGTTTCATTGACTGTGTACCATGCAGGTAAGTGTTTGCTGCCACGATTTCGGGTATAGGCTAGTAATTGTTCCATGCTGCGCCAATATTGCACTACCAGACTGGTGCGGCCAAGCCACACTTCTGCGTGTAACATACCTAAGTCGGGTTGATGTTTTAATTCGCTCATCATACTGGGAATGGCGCATACCACTGGCAGCCATTTGTGTAGTTGCAAAGGTGCATTGATACGCACCCCAGTCAAGAAAATGACGAAGCTGTCATCGGTTGACTTATTTATGAATTGGGCACGGATTTTTTCGTAACAAATCATCAGGTAACTCCAAGAGTCAGTGCGTTGATTCTAGGCGTTTTTGCAGTGAAATGTGAGGTTAAAAATACACTATAACATAGTAATTTCGTCGATATTGTTCTCTATTAAGGCCGATTTTCTCACATTGTTAACAAAGAATGAAGGTTCGTAGTTTGGCTTAGCTTCATTGTTCAGCCTTCGCTACCATCAATGCGTGCCTGAAACAGTATTGGCCCATAACTAACGCAGTAGCTTAAAAATGCCAGAGACCAACAGATTGCAGCACATATTAATAATGATTGATTCAATAAATGCGTAAAGGTTGCAAGTACGCGGGCTAGCGCACCCAGCTGAATCAGCCAATATATCGCTACTTCGGCACGTCCGGCAGTTAATTTTCGACCGGTATGACCGAGTGCAGTTCGCGTCATCATTCCCAAAATTAATCCTGATATGGAACCAACGGCGAGTGCATGAAAAGCCGTGCTGGTGGGCACGATATTCAACGCTGCTAGTGTTAGTAATAAAAATCCAATAGCAATCCATGCGTAAGATAAATGTAGAATCCACAGCATAGGAACGTGCAAGGTACGATGTGGATTCCAACCGATAAGTCGCACCATAATCGCAATAGCAGCAGCGCCTGCGGTGATTGCCTGAATCAATGCAGGTAGTTCCGCTATGCTTGCCAATACTGCGCAAACAGTGAGTATCAGGGTGACACGGTCACGTCCGATGTGGACAATTGGGGTTGTTCCTGGTGCGCCATTACGGGTAAACATCGGGATAACCCGTGCGCCTATGACCGATTCCATCACGACAATGACGAGAATCGCCGCGTGAATGGATCGCATCGGATCAAGTTGAATCCATCCAAGTGTGCTGGCATGAAAGATAATATTTGCGAAGGTCAATAGTCCTAGTAAGCCGACCAAAAACAGATTGCGGGTATTCCCTGATTGACGTAAAACACGGTACATCGGCCAGGTTGCTAATGGCAAAAACAGAATGTCAATGAGAATGGCGATCAGCATCAGCGAAGGGGGAAGGGTGCCTGCAACTAACATCGCGATTCGTCCTGCCATCCAGAGTACAGCTAGTCCAGCCAGATGGCCATGGCGTGGCGTCCATAGTCCAGTCCAATTTTTCCCTGCTGTATATAAAAATCCGATGATGACAGCAATGACCATGCCAAAAACCATTTCATGCATATGCCAATTTAACCCGACATGAAAGCTGCCGAGTTTAGCGGTGCCTAACCAGCCGAAGTAATTCACAATCCAGAAGGGAATAGCGAATACCGCAAAGCTAGATGCCAGTAGGTAGAAAGGACGAAAACCTAGATTCCAAAGAGGATGGCGCATCCGGTAACCGGTTGCTCGAGTGAGTGGTTCGGCGATGGCGTGCAAAGTCATGATAAGCCTCTAGAGAGATTTAAAGATATATTCAATATACTACTTTTAATTCAAGCGAAATGCAATGGCGCATGGTTTTATTTTTTTTGCATGGTCTTAGATACGACGGGAATACCCCCGAGTGTAGGGATAGGAGCTTTCAGGTGCGCACGGGAGGGAGCGTGATTGATTAGGTCATGCAATGTGACAGCATCGAGTATTTCCAGATAAGCATCTGTCGCCGAAGCTAGTATGCTTTTGAGTGTACAGGCAGGAGAATAGCTACACGAATTTGAGGTCGGATCAAAGCATTCGGCCATATAGAAATCATTTTCGGTGTGGCGAACCACAGCACCAATATTAATCAGTTCCGGCGCGACATTGAGTCGGAGTCCGCCATTGCGTCCGCGGACAGTTTCGATCAAACCGGACAAGCCGAGTTGATGCACCACTTTCATCAAATGATTCTTAGAAATGCGGTGTAATTGCGCGATATCATTGATGGTGACCAGACGATCCTGAGTTAGACCCAAATAGATTAGGGTGCGCAGCGTATAGTCGGTGTAAGCCGTTAATCTCATGGAGGATGAAGGAAGTGTGAGCTAATCAGGTAATCAGTATATAGCTTTATGTATGCGGTTTATAGGCGATTTATACGAAAATAATCGCTAATGCGTAAAATCGCTTAAAAAAAGCGTTATCATGCACTCACTTGTTGTTCTTCCCCCTCTTCACCGCCTCGTTATGACTTATATTACAGTTCGTTATTTGCATCAGGTATGTGCTGCACTCAGTGGTGGATTATTTTTATTGCGTGGGAGATGGATGCTAGTGAATTCTCCCATGCAGCAGCAGCGTTGGGTCCGCATCGTGCCGCACATTATTGATACCTTGTTACTGGGATGTGGGGTGACATTGGCAGTGTGGAGTCAATTAAATCCTTTGGAGCACCGTTGGCTGGCGGTGAAATTGATTGCATTGCTATGTTACATCGTGTTGGGGAGTATTGCGTTAAAACGTGGAAAAACCAGATCGATACGCTTGCTGGCATTTATTGCTGCTGTACTGGTATTTGCCGGTATCATTGTTGTGGCGGTGACTAAAATTTGACTACCCTTTGTGCAAGGGTAGTCTGTAAAGAGAATCAATGGAGATTGGCTTTTTCCATCTGATAGCGGACACGTTCTTCTTCCTCTTCGCGAGCTAGCGCAATTTCGTGAATGACGGCGCCAACATTGACTGGTTTAGTTGGCTCTGGAACTCGGCCTGTTAGTGGCGTATCCGGTGTCAGGGTGCCGGCTTGATATAGGTTCCAGATTTCTTTTCCAAACTTGCTGCCAATGAGTTCCGGTGCAAAGGTGCCAAAGAAATTCGCAAGGTTAGTGACATCCCGTTCCAGCATGGACCCCGCTACGCTACTGCCGGCAGCATCAATCGCCTGTGGTAAATCGATGATTACTGGGCCATGGGCGTCGACCAAAATATTGTATTCGGATAGATCACCATGAATCACCCCAGCGCATAACATCAGCACGACTTGACGCAATAGCATCAAGTGAAATTCCAGAGCTTTCTCATGGGTCAGTTGCACATCATTCAGACGCGGTGCAGCGTTGCCATCGGCATCTGTCACCAATTCCATCAACAATACCCCTTCAAAACAAATGTAGGGTTTTGGTACGCGTACGCCTGCCGCAGCTAAACGATACAAGGCATCGACTTCCGCATGTTGCCACACTTCTTCGGCCATTTTGCGGCCATAACGTGAGCCTTTTTCCATTGCCCGAGCTTGACGGCTATTTTTGACTCTACGGCCTTCTTGGTAGGCTACTGCCTGATGAAAGCTACGTTGCGTTGCTTCTTTGTATACTTTCGCGCAGCGTATATCGTCGCCACAGCGTACCACGTAAACGGTCGCTTCTTTTCCGCTCATCAGCTGGCGCATGACTTCGTCGATCAGACCTTCTTCAACCAGAGGCTGAATTCTTTTTGGAGTTTTCATGATAATTGCTCTATTTGCACATAGTTGGTGTGACTCATCATTGGCTGTAATCAACACTAATGTTGATAGTAGCGTTAACGCCACAGGCAAACAGTAAGGCGAATCCGGTAGCGCGTTGTGTCTGTTTATAATTACGAACAAAAATGTTCTTGGTGGCTCTCATGAGAGCATTTCCTGACATTGTTGATGGTTGTTTGCATTGTCCCAAGACAGGGCGAAAAGTGATGTAGTCAACAATAGTCTAATGCGGGCAGCGGCATTGTTTAATGGTGCGATGCAGTATTGCTATCCGAGTAGGTCAGGTTACTGACGTTGTTGCACTTCCCGATGGTAACATTTGATGTTCTACTGTACAAGAGCAATTGTTGGTCTTTGACAGCTTAGCATGGTATGCGCCAGTAAAGGCCCAATGTAGGATTAAATCATGAACGTGAATACAGAGAAAGTGTCATCTGGATCGGTAAAATGCACCGATCCAGATGAGATAAACGTTAGGCGTTAAATGATGTTAATGCCGCGTTAAAGGTTGCGCTTGGGCGCATGACTGCTTGCAGCTTAGCTGTATCAGGGAGGAAGTATCCGCCGATATCAACCGGATGGCCTTGTACTGCTTTGAACTCGGCCGTGATTGTTTGCTCGTTTGCAGTCAGTGTTTTGGCCAGAGGCGCAAAATGTGCTTGCAATTCGGCATCATCGGTTTGTTCAGCCAGTGCTTGTGCCCAATACAGTGCCAGATAGAATTGGCTACCGCGATTATCCAATTCACCGGTGCGTGGTGATGGTGATTTGCTGTTTTCTAACAATTTACCGGTAGCATCATCCAGCGTTTTGGCCAGAATTTTAGCCTTGTTATTGCCGGTTTTAATGCCAACATCTTCCAGTGATACTGCCATCGCCAGAAATTCACCAAGTGAATCCCAACGCAAATGGTTTTCTTCTACCAGTTGTTTGACGTGTTTTGGTGCCGAACCACCTGCGCCGGTTTCAAACATACCGCCACCAGCCATCAGTGGAACGATGGACAACATTTTGGCACTGGTACCCAGTTCCATGATTGGGAACAGATCAGTCAGATAATCACGCAGGATATTACCGGTTACCGAAATAGTGTCTTTTCCGCGGATCACGCGTTCCAGTGTGTAACGCATGGCACGTACTTGTGACATGATTTGGATATCGGTACCGGTCAGATCGTAATCCTTCAGGTATAACTTGACCTTTTTGATCAATTCGGCTTCATGCGGACGGTATTCGTCCAGCCAGAATACGGTAGGCATGCCGGACAGACGAGCGCGGTTGACAGCTAGTTTTACCCAGTCGCGAATCGGTTCATCCTTGACCTGACACATACGCCAGATATCACCTTCTTCAACGTTTTGTTCCAACAGGACTTTACCGTTAAAGTCAACAATACGTGCTACGCCATCAGCTGGAACTTCGAACGTTTTGTCATGGGAGCCGTATTCTTCGGCTTTTTGTGCCATCAGACCGACATTCGGCACCGTACCCATGGTGGTAGGATCGAACGCACCGTTGGTTTTGCAGAAATTAATCATTTCCTGATAAATCCGTGCGAACGTGGATTCTGGAATGACTGCTTTGGTGTCTTTTGGACGGCCATCTGCACCCCACATTTTACCGCCGAGACGGATCATGGCTGGCATGGAGGCATCAACGATCACATCGTTAGGTGCGTGCAGATTGGAAATGCCTTTAGCGGAGTCCACCATCGCCAATTCTGGACGGTGTTCGTGACAGGCGTGCAGATCGTGGATGACTTCATCGCGTTTTGATTCTGGCAGGGTGGCGATCTTGTCATAGACGCTGCTCAAGCCATTATTCGCATTCACACCCAGTTCATCGAACAGTTTGCCATGCTTAGCAAAGGCGTCTTTGTAGAAAATTTTGACCGCATGACCGAAGACGATCGGATGGGATACCTTCATCATCGTTGCCTTAACGTGCAACGACAACATCACGCCAGTGGCGCGTGCGTCTTCCATTTGTTCTTCATAAAAAGCACACAGTGCTTTTTTGCTCATGAACATGCTATCGATGATCTCGCCGTCAAGCAAGGAAACTTTGTCTTTCAAGACAATAGTCGCACCATCTTTGGTGACTAATTCCATCTTAACATCGCAGGCTTTTGGCAATGTCAGGCATTTTTCACTGGCATAGAAATCACCGCCATGCATGTGAGAAACGTGAGTGCGTGATGCTGGACTCCACTTCGCCATCGAATGGGGGTTCTTGCGTGCATAGCGCTTAACAGCAGCCGGTGCACGGCGATCAGAGTTGCCTTCACGCAAAACAGGATTAACTGCACTACCCAGTGTCTTCGAATACCGTTTTAAAATCGATTTTTCTTCATCGGTTTTCGGGTCTTCTGGGAAGTTAGGGACGGCATAGCCCTTCGATTGCAATTCACGAATGGCCAAAATGAGTTGCGGAATAGCGGCGCTAATATTAGGTAACTTGATAATATTGGTATCAGGTTCCTGAGTCAGGCGACCCAATTCAGCGAGGTTATCCGTTACTTTTTGATCTTCAGTGAGAAATTCGCTGAATTCAGCCAGAATACGCGCAGACACGGAGATATCGCTTTCAACGATGTCGATGCCAGCTGGTTCTGTGAACGTTCTGATGATAGGCAAGAAAGAACAAGTCGCCAGTAATGGCGCTTCGTCAGTCAGTGTGTAGATGATGGTTGATTTACCTGCGGTCACTATAAGTTCCTTACTGTGAGTATGTATGTGTGTGCTGCCGGATTGTAGTGTTACTTGCTGTCACCGATGTCAAGGGTGAACCGAATGATTCTGAAACTTGTGATTCCAGGGGAGCAATATCATTACAAGGGGCTACAGTATATTCTTTCTTCCGTTTGCTTGCTGAACAAAAAGCGAGTTGATATGTTGAGGCGTATCAATTTTTGGTGGGTGTTGCACCGATGAGTGGTGATATAAAATGCATAAATAAATCTTATTTATGATTCATTTATGCATTTTGAGCAATAATCAATTGCATCTGACTATGTATTTTGCATGCTGACTATCCTCTACACTGTATTTCTGTTTTGCACTGTCATTGCACATGTTCAGGTTCATTTATAGGTTGATATTATGTTACTCACTTTTGCTGTTTTGTTAATTTGTCAATGTGTTGGTGAGGGATTATCCTTTGCTTTACATTTGCCTATTCCCGGTGCGGTGGTCGGAATGTTGTTATTATTTTTTGGCTTATTGCTTTGGCCGTCGTTGCTGCACCAGTTGGAAGCGACTGCAACAGAGTTGTTGCGTCATTTGTCCTTGTTATTTGTGCCTGCTGGTGTGGGAATTAGTGTTGCTGCTAGTAGCGTGCAGGGACATTGGGGGAGTGTGATTGTTGCCGTGGTATTGAGCACAATCATTACGCTGGCTGTGACTGCTGCTGCAATGCGCATTTTTAGTAAAATCGAGAATGAATCATGAACGATATAATGCCGTTTGAAACTCAGTTTAAAGCGCAATTTGAAGCGATGTGGGTTCATCTTGCAAGTTCACCGTTGTTTGGCTTGACACTCACGTTGTGCGCTTATGTTTGTGCATTTTGGATATATACCCGATGCCGATTTTCTCCCCTGGCTAATCCGGTGGCTATTTCTATCGTGCTGATTACATTAACGTTAAATGTGACTGGGATGAATTACCATGATTATTTTTCAGGTGCACAGTTCATTCATTTTTTACTTGGGCCTGCTACGGTTGCATTAGCGATCCCTATGGCGCGGCAATTGCCTCGTGTGCGCCGTTTTTTTGTGCCGCTGGGTGCTGGTTTGTTTTCAGGGGCAGTGACAGCGATTTTTTCGGCGGTGACTATCATTGTATTGATGGGTGGTTCCTATCAACTGGCTATTTCGGTAGGCCCAAAATCGGCGACAACGCCAATTGCGATGGGTATTTCTGAAAAATTGGGTGGTTTGCCTGCGTTGACTGCTGTGTTGGTGATTAGTACAGGTATTGTTGGTGCCGTTTTGGCACGGTTTATTTTTAATTGGATGCGCATAGAGTCACATGCTATTCACGGATTTGCTTTAGGTGTTGCATCGGGTGGAATCGGCACGGCAAGGGCATTTCAGGTCAGCCCAGAGATGGGGGCATTTGCAGGGCTTGGGATGGGATTAAATGGCGTACTCACGGCGCTAGTTGCACCTTGGTTGATTCCGATTGCGATTGCCTTAGTGACACGTTAACCTTAGTTGGAGCACAAACCAATACCTCGTCTAGCCAGTATCCATGTTGGTGGCATAGTAAGTTATGCCAGTACAACATGTGAGTCAAAAGGTAACTCTGCAGGCACGCTTTAATTTTTAAGTGAGCTCAGCGTGTCGGTCGGGAAAGTAAGGGGAATCATTCACATTACTTTCCCGTAATTTAGTGCCGAATTGAAGCGCCGCCAAACCATTTTTTGAAAATGTTGTATCCTACGCAATTTCCAAACGCGTGCTCACGCTTTAAAAAGAGTAAGCGTCGTTGATGAAGGTTTGAAATTGCGATGACTCAAAAAATAGGTTTGACGAGTAAAGAAAAACGCGCACTAGTTGCGGTATTTCTGGGCGTGGTATTGGCAACGCTGGATACCGCGATTGCCAATACGGCATTGCCTACAATTGCGACTGATCTGAATTCAACAGCAGCACATTCCATCTGGATTATTAATGCGTATCAGCTGGCTGTGGTGTCAACTATGCTGCCATTTGCTGCACTCGGGGATCTGGTTGGGCCGCGTCGTGTGTTTATTGGTGGGATCGCCCTATTTGTCGTCGCTTCACTGGCCTGTGTCATGTCGAACACGGTATTGCTTCTGGCTGCTGCTCGGGCGCTACAGGGTATCGGTGCCGGTGCGATGATGAGTGTTAATATTGCCCTTGTTGGATTGATTTATCCGCGGCAACAACTGGGGCGAGGGGTTGGAATGAACGCGCTGGTGGTCGCATTGGGATTTGCCATCGGGCCGTCAGTGGCCTCCTTGGTTCTGTCTGTGGCTTCGTGGCCATGGCTGTTCGGTATTAATGTTCCACTTGGTGTCCTAGCGATTGCATTCGCTGTTCCGACTCTGCCACTCCGTAAGCCGATTCTGCGTGAGTTTAGTCGTATTACCGCTTTGCTGACGGTAGTCAGTTTTGCTGGCTTGATTTTTACTTTGTCCAGCGTCACGCAGTTGCAGCCAATATCCGTTACCTTAATTGCACTAGCGATTACAGTCCTTAGTCTAGTGACATTGCTTCGGCGCGAGGCGGGGCACGCTGCGCCGATGCTGCCCGTCGATTTGTTTCGCCGTCCGATGTTTGCACTGTCAACCATCACCGCTATTGCTGCATTTGCAACTCAAGGTCTGGCCTTCGTCTCTTTGCCATTTTTCTTTGAGAAAGTATTGCACTGGAATCCGATTAACACAGGGTTTATGATTACAGCATGGCCTGCTGCCGTGGCGATATCAGCGCCGATTTCTGGTCGGCTATCCGATAAATATGCACCGGGTTTAATCGGTGGAATTGGGTTGGCGCTTCTTTGTATTGGGATGGCATTGTTGGCGCTGTTGCCAACTGTCCCGAGTAACCTTAGTATTATTGCTTATCTGGGCGTATGTGGCGCTGGGTTCGGCATGTTTCAAGCACCGAATCTGAAAGCGCTCATGTCCAGTGCTCCACCGGAACGTGCTGGTGGCGCCAGTGGAGTGATTGGTGTGGCGCGCTTACTGGGGCAAGCCAGCGGTGCAGCCTTGGTAGCCTTATGTTTCCATGTTGCTGGTATGCAGGGCGCGACGCTAGCACTTGAATTAGGTGCTATTTCAGCTGGGATTGCGTCGATTGCCAGCTTTTCTCGCTTGTGGGTGTAATGCTTCCAATTTGGCAGGCCGCAGTCAATTCTGCGACCTGCGTTTAAACATTATTTAGGAATTGTCCCTTCTACACCTTGCACGTAGAAATCCATAGACAACAGCTTAGCCAATGGCAGCTCCGTACCAGCAGCAACTTTGATGGCACCGGACTGGTCTTTAATCGGACCTTGAAATGGTGTCAGTGTGCCAATGCTCAGCGCCTTTTTCTTTTCTTCAAATACCTTAACGACATCGGCAGGAATGACGGAATTGAGTGGCGCCATTTTGATCATGCCTTCTTTTAAACCACCGTGCACGGAAGATGATTTCCACGTACCAGCCATGACTGCTTTTACGGTATTAATGTAATAGCCACTCCAGTCATTGGTCGCAGCAGTTAACTGTGCTTTTGGAGCAAATTTCGCCATATCCGAATTCCACCCAAACGCATAGACTCCTTTTTCCTGCGCTACCTGCAATGTTGCTGGCGAATCGGTATTTTGATTGAGTACATCGACCCCTTCAGAGATCAATGTTTCGGCAGCCTGTCTTTCCTTGGCTGGGTCATACCAAGTATTAACCCAAATAACTTTGGTTTTAATGGCTGGATTGACACTTTGCGCGCCGAGTGTAAATGCATCGATGTTGCGAATCACTTCAGGAATCGGAAAAGAAGCCACTACCCCGACGAGATTACTTTTACTCATTTTTCCAGCCAATACACCGTTCAAATAAGCACCTTCGTATAAGCGCGTTTCGTAAGTGCCTACATTTTTACTCAGGGTGAAGCCAGTGGCATGTTCAAATACAATATTTGGGTAGGCTTTGGCAACCTTCACCGTCGGATTCATATAGCCAAACGACGTCGTAAAAATAATTTTATTGCCATTCAATGCCAACTTGCGGATCACGCGCTCAGCATCGGCACCCTCTGGCACATTTTCCACATACGAGGTCGTGACCTTACCAGCCATGGCTTTTTCTAAGGCCACACGTGCCTGGTCATGCGCATAGGTCCAACCTGCATCTCCAACTGGTCCGACGTAGACAAATGCCACTTTCATGGGTTCTTCCGCAGCAGCAGGCAGGGCAAAACTGATCAGTGCGCTGGATATGGCGAGTGCGAGTAAATGACGACGATTCATAATACTATCTCCAATAAATAGGTGTTACTTAAAAGTGGTATTCCACGCGTACCATGGGTGTTTTTGCAAATGCGCCGCTGCCAGCAGGGCCGGATGCATTGTTGCCAAATTTATTTTTCCAGTATTCGTATTCAACACCGGCACTAAACGATTTGGTAATGGAGTACATGACTTCCATATCGATATGCGTTTCCGTCGCCGTTTGATTGCCGAATTCGTCTAGACCTTTAGACGCGATAATGTCACCATAACCTTTAAACAAAAGTGGAACGCCGAGGGTGAATGGAACTCCCCAAACGACATCAAGTTCTGGATGGACTTTATAGGTATAGCGCGGCGTCGAAACATGAGAAAATCCATTGTAAGGGGCATTACTCTCTTGCAATGCCAGCACGCTCACGTTCAAAAAGCCTGGCACATCGAACATTAATGTTGGACCTGCAACTAGCATACGTTTTTTCGAGTTATAACCAGCGTCGGTCTTGGTGTTGTAATCAAAACCAAAGGTTGCGCCTGCATCGCGCAAGATGCCCATTTTCATCGACGCTCCGCTGATCTTGCTCCAATCTACGGTATTCCGGTATACCACATAGGTTTCTTGTGCTCCACTGGTAGCGCCAACTGCACTTGGGTCATTGCTATTGGACATCAACATGTCTACGTTGAAGAAATTTGTACCGTAGCTGTAACCGCTGACACCACTCAAATTGAAAATATTTTTACTGATGCTATTGCCTTCATACGGCTCTGCAAAACTGGTGCCGTAGCGGTAACCAATATAGGTATCGCTCCAGTCGGCCGCATTCGCATTAACGGCACTCGCCAGCAAAACGGTCAGTAGCGCAGCAGTTCGTTGAAAATTTTGTGACTTCATGATACAGCTCCCAAGATGATGGTTAGTAAAAAATGACTAGAAAATTTTGTATACAAGATGTCATATTATTGCATCCACGGAGTGAGTATTAGCAAGTATTAGGCCAAGCGAAAAAGGAAGAAGTTTACATGGCTTTCGCTGGTAACGGAAAGTATGAATAAGAGAAAATACACGAAGTTGAATTGTAGTAACGCCCCATTAATGCTCAAATGATGCATTTATTTGGTGCGGTAGCGTATTTTTTTGCGCAGCATTGGTGCAAAAAAATCAGTAAAAAAATGGCGACATCAAAAATTAATGTCGCCAATGTAGTATTAAATTGTATGCAATTTTAAGTATTAGTATCCGGCGAGTGCTGCCGCAAGGCTAATTTTTGCTTGTCCTAGATGTAAGCGGGCTTCGATGTCATGCAAATGCTGCTCCATCAATGCGGTCGCAGCACTAACCTCGCCAGCCTCGATAAGTGCAATTAATTCTTCATGATCGTGATCTTCGCAAATCGGAGAACCTGGGTTTTCATATAAAGCAATAATTAACGAACAACGCGAAACCAACTCACTTAAAAAACGTGATAGCACCTGATTGCCTGCGACCTCTGCTAGCATAAGATGAAATTCTCCTCCATGTCGGATCCACGCTGGACGGTCGCCATTTTTTAGCGCAGCATGCTCGACACGTACGGCTTGTTTGAGTTTTTGCAGGCCGGCTGCTGAGGCTTGACTGACGACTAATGGTACGATTTCACGCTCTACGGCACGTCGAGCCGCAAAAATTTGACGCGCTTCTTCACGATTCGGGGATGCCACCACCGCGCCGCGATTGGGGCGCAATTCGACAATGTAATCATGCGCTAATTTCTGCAGCGCCTTGCGCACCGTGGTACGACTAACATTGTAGAGCTCACACAATTCTGCTTCACCGAGTCGCGTTCCTGGCGCTAGGCTGTGACTCATTACTGCATTAAATACGGCCTTATAAATACGTTCATCGATGGCAATGGTGCCACGTTTTGTAGTCTCACCCTTGGGTTGTCCGACAGCGTTTACGGACGTATTTTTTGGCGACGCATTGTGCACCGCAACTTCCTTGGACATCTGATTTATCTCGCTTTCTGTATAAAAACACGCTGTAGTAAATTGTGGCATGTTAATTGCTTAATTAAACTCATGCAACTTCTTTGAATCTTGCATTATCTTAGATTTGTAATGGTATCCATTATGCCCATTTTTTTGTCGACCCGACTACATTGACAGGATCAACATGAATCCGAGTATCACTCCAGCGCATGATACGCGACCACAACTGCAGCTACTAGGCATTAGTAAACGCTACCCATCCGTTATTGCAAATGACAACGTGACGATGAGCGTTATGCCAGGTGAAATACACGCCGTACTAGGTGAAAATGGCGCTGGAAAAAGCACGCTCATGAAAATTATTTATGGCATTATTAAACCAGATGCAGGAGAAATCGTATGGCAGGGGCGACAAGTGGAAATCCATTCGCCTGCCGCTGCACGTAAGCTCGGCATTGGCATGGTATTTCAGCATTTTTCCTTATTTGAAACCTTGACGGTCGCGCAAAATATCGCCCTTGTGATGGGACAGAGTCCGGCGCAATTGGCGCAGCGTATTCGTGATGTTTCGGAAGAATACGGTCTGCCGGTCAATCCACACCGTCTAGTACATAGTATGTCAGTAGGCGAGCGACAACGTGTGGAGATTGTGCGTTGTCTGTTGCAATCGCCACGTTTACTGATTATGGATGAACCGACATCAGTGCTTACGCCCGAAGCCGTATTACAGTTATTTGACGCGCTGCGTAAACTCGCTGCGCAAGGCTGTAGTATTCTCTATATAAGCCATAAGCTTGATGAAATTCAAAACCTATGCGATAGCGCTACAGTATTGCGTGCCGGACGGATAGCAGGCACTGCCATACCTAAACAAGAAAGTGCGCGCTCGCTGGCTGAGCTCATGATTGGCAAAGAATTACCAAGCTGTCGCCTACTTCCGCGTACCCCCGGCGATACGCGACTTGCTCTGCGGCACTTGACGCTGGAAACGTTGGATCCATTTGGCACCAAGCTACACGATATTAGTCTTGATGTGCGTAGTGGTGAAATCGTTGGTATTGCCGGTATTTCCGGCAACGGACAGCAAGAATTATTAAAAGCACTCTCTGGGGAAATCCGTCTGTCTGATGCGGCGGCTGTACAACTTGACCATCAGAATGCAGGCCACTTATCACCTGCACAGAAACGTGCTGCCGGACTGTGCTTTGTTCCTGAGGAGCGATTGGGACGCGGTGCTGTGCCTGAACTTTCGCTAGCTGAAAATGCATTGCTAACCGCCTATATCCCAGCCTATGGCAGCGGCATGCTAAAGCATGGCCTCATACAAAACAATGTCATGGCTAATTTTGCGCGTGAAATCATTGCTCGGTTTCAGGTTAAGTGTGGCGACGAGCAATCGATTGCTAGCAGTCTGTCCGGTGGGAATTTGCAAAAATTTATCGTCGGACGCGAAACTATGTTGGCACCACGGGTCATGATCGTTGCCCAACCGACCTGGGGGGTTGATGTTGGCGCGGCCATATTGATTCGGCAGGCGCTAATCGACTTACGCGATCAAGGGGTGGCGGTACTCGTTATTTCTGAAGAACTCGATGAATTATTCATGATGTGTGACCGTATCGCCGTCCTCGCCTCAGGCCAGTTATCGCGCGCTATTCCTTTAGCTGAGACAAGCATTAACCAAATCGGCGTATGGATGAGTGGGGATTTTAACGTATCAGGAGAAATAGATTATGTCTAGATTCGAAGCGCGTCCTATCCCCTCACGTCGCATGATGTTGGGTTCGCCACTCATTGCTGCCTGCGCTATGCTACTGACCAGCACGATTTTGTTTTATGCCTTAGGTCAGCAACCGCTGCATGCCTTTTATGTCTATTTTATAGAGCCAGCTATGACGACCTATGGCATCGGCGAACTATTACTCAAGGCGACGCCACTGACATTGTGTGGGGTCGGTCTGGCCATCGGTTTTCGTGCTAATGTTTTCAATATCGGTGCCGACGGCCAACTCACCATGGGCGCGATTGCTGGCGCCTGCGTCGCTTTGTATTTTCAAGATGCGCAGGGATACTGGGTGCTGGGATTGATGCTTCTCGCTGGGATTGCTGCAGGTATGCTGTGGGCTGCGATTCCTGCTTTGTTGCGCACCCGTTTTAATACCAGTGAAATTTTAGTTAGCCTGATGCTGGTTTATGTTGCTTACTTAATTCTCAGCTATCTGGTACACGGCCCATTGCGTGATCCGAATGGGTTTAATTTTCCGCAATCGCGCATGTTTAACGATCACGCTATACTACCGTTATTGATGGATGGCTTACGAACAAACGTGGCCTTACTCTTTGCGCTGGTCGCGGTCGCTGCTGCTTGGTTTTTTTGCAGTCGCACATTTGCCGGTTATCGCATGAAAGTCAGCGGCATGGCACCAGCAGCGGCAGCCTATGCTGGATTTAGCGATAACGCGAATATCTGGCTGGCACTGATGATTAGTGGCGGTTTAGCCGGCCTGGCTGGTGTCGGTGAAGTAGCTGGCCCTATCGGTCAGTTGCAAGCGAGCGTTTCGCCTGGTTACGGATTTGCTGCCATTATCGTGGCTTATGTCGGTCGCTTGCAGCCCATCGGCGTACTACTCGCTTCCTTATTAATGTCGTTGTTGTACATCGGTGGTGAATCAGCACAAATAGAATTACAACTTCCATCCGCCATTACCGGCTTATTTCAGGGTTTATTACTGTTTTATCTTTTGGCCGCCGATTTTTTTATTCATTATCGTTTGAAACCTAAATTCACCAACCTTACCCCACTTACACCAGTTGCATTGGTCACACCTCCAATGAGTCCATTACCATGAATACTAATTACGCGATCTCATTTTTGGCTAGTACTGCCGGTGCTGCAACGCCGTTGATTTTAGCTGCCACCGGAGAATTGGTCGTTGAACGTGCAGGGGTCTTAAATCTGGGCGTTGAAGGGATGATGCTAGTCGGTGCTGTGGCTGGTTTTGGCGTCACTTTTAGCAGTGGTAGTGCACTGCTAGGCTTGGCTGCTGCTATGTTGGCGGGCTTACTGGTTTCTCTTATTTTTGGCTTGCTGACACTTAGTCTGCAAACCAATCAGGTTGCTACCGGATTAGCATTAACTTTGTTTGGTGTCGGTCTGTCGGCATTTTTAGGTCGTCATTATGTCGGGCAAAGCGTCGCTCCACTGCCCCATTTGGCATTGCCGGGCTTGTCTGATCTGCCTTTTGTGGGCCCACTATTATTCCAGTTTGATGGCATGATTTATTTTTCTATGATAATGGTCGTCGTGGTTGATTTGATGCTTATTCATACTCGTCTCGGTTTGATCATCCGTGCCATCGGAGAATCGCCACACAATGCCCATGCCATTGGTTACCCCGTCATTTTGCTACGCTATGCCATGGTGGCTTTCGGTGGCGCGATGGCTGGATTGGCAGGCGCTTATTTGTCGCTGGGTCTGACGCCGATGTGGGTCGAAGGCATGAGCGCTGGGCGCGGTTGGATTGCATTGGCTCTGGTGGTATTTGCGACATGGAAACCACGTGGTCTGATACTTGGTGCATATTTATTTGGTGGCGTCACGGTTTTACAGTTTCATGGACAAGGTTTTGGCTTGCCGATTCCCTCGGAGTTTCTATCTATGCTACCGTATCTGGCGACGATCGTTGTGCTGGTGTTGATATGCCGCGACCCAAAAACTATCTTACTCAATAAGCCGATGTCACTGGGACAAAGTTTCAGGGCTGACTAGCACACAGTGGAGCCATCATGTCTGATGCAATTCGTTTTTATTACCAAGATCAAGTCCATGTTGTTGACTCGGTTAGCCCAACCCAAACTATCCTTAACTACGTACGGGAAACGTTGCATTGTATCGGCACAAAAGAAGGTTGTGCCGAAGGGGATTGTGGTGCATGTACCGTAGTAACGGGAGAGTTAATCGATGGTGAACTTAAAATGACATCGATTAATTCTTGCATTCAATTTTTGCCTACATTGGATGGCAAGGCATTGTTCACCATTGAAGATTTAAAACAAAAAAATAACGAATTGCATCCGGTACAGCAAGCGCTAGTCGACTGTCACGCCTCTCAGTGTGGATTTTGTACTCCGGGTTTTGCGATGTCACTGTGGAGTTTATATTTGCAACAAGAAGGGCAAACCACCACGCCCTGTCGTCAACAAATTAATGAAGCATTGTCTGGTAATTTATGCCGCTGCACTGGTTATCGTCCCATTATTGACGCGGCCAAACGAATGACAGAATTGCCAGAAGTCAAATTTGATAAGGCAGCAGTGCAAACTCAGTTACACGCATTGCAACGCAGTGACATGTTTATATATCAGCATGACGGGAAAACGTTTTATGCTCCACGCACCTTAGCGCAATTAGTCACCATTCGTGCACAAAACCCTTCTGCATGCCTCTTATCCGGCTCAACCGATATCGGTTTATGGGTCACAAAACAACTGCGGCAACTGGGTGATATTATTTCTATTTCTCATGTTGAAGAACTAGCTCAGATAGTTGAGCGAAATGGGCAAATAGAAATAGGTGCCGTTGTTTCGTTAAATGACGCATACGGTGCAGTCACTCGGTACTATCCGGAATTAGCTGAAATGTGGCAACGATTTGCCTCATTACCTATCCGTAATTCCGGCACACTGGGTGGCAGTGTTGCTAATGGCTCTCCCATTGGCGATTCCGCTCCATGGCTGATTGCCTTAGGTGCCGATATTGTGCTGCGCGGAGTAGACGGGCAGCGGGTCATGCCTCTAGAGAAATTTTATTTGGATTACATGAAAAAGGATTTGCAATTAACCGAATTCGTTGAAGCGGTAAAAATTCCCCTTCCAAAAAAAGGGCAACAATTCCGTACCTATAAATTAGCGAAACGTTACGATCAAGATATTTCAGCCGTGTGTGCGGCATTTACCATTACGCTGGATCAAGGTATTATTCAAAATGCTCATATTGTGTATGGTGGTATGGCGGCTACTTCAAAACGTGCAAGCAAGGCAGAGTCAGTGTTAAACGGCCAACACTGGAGTGAAGATGTGCTTTCCCTTGCTATGCAAACGCTGGCACACGATTTCACGCCACTTTCCGATATGCGTGCATCCAGTGCATATCGGATGAAGACAGCGCAGAATCTGCTACGCCGTTTTTGGCTTGAAACAACATCAGATGCTTCGTCACCCGCTTCACCTCATGTGTCATCCTATTCTTTATCGGAACCCCTCACGGTTTTTTCAGACGTACTCACCACACCATCAACTTCTTGAATGTGGACACTATATGAACAAACCAACTGAATCCACCATGACGACTGTTGCCGACCTTACTTTACCTTGGGCGCAAGTTGGTCGATCGCACCCTCACGAGTCCGCGCTGTTGCATGTCACTGGCGAGGCTATTTATACCGATGATATACCAGAGGTTCATGGCACGTTGCATGCCGCACTCGGATTATCGAGTAAAGCACATGCCAGTATCGTGACGCTTAATCTTGATGCTGTTAAAAATTCACCTGGGGTTATTGCTGTGATGACAGCCAGTGATATACCTGGCACAAATGACTGTGGTCCGATTATCCACGATGACCCGCTATTGTCAGAAGGTCTAGTGGAATACATTGGTCAACCCATCTTTGTTGTTGTCGCAGATACGCATGACAATGCACGACGCGCCGCCCGAAAAGCAGATATTCTGTACGAAGAATTACCGCCCATACTCACTCCAGAGGCTGCGAAACAGGCAAATTCGTTTGTTATTCCTCCTATGCGATTGACACGCGGGGACGTGCAGATCGCACTGACCAAATCACCTTACCGAATCAAGGGTGAATGGCATGTGGGTGGCCAAGAACAGTTCTATTTGGAAGGCCAGATTGCTTACGCCATTCCAAAGGAGAATAACGGCATGTTGGTGCTATGTTCAACACAACATCCAACAGAAATGCAACATATTATTGCCCATACACTTGGTGTCCATGCACATAATATCGTGGTTGAATGTCGTCGCATGGGTGGTGGTTTTGGCGGAAAAGAATCGCAATCTGGATTATGGGCCGCATTAGCATCACTTTGTGCCGCACAATTAAAACGTCCGGTCAAACTCCGTGCTGATCGAGATGATGACATGCTGGTTACCGGAAAACGCCATTGCTTTCACTATGACTATGATGTGGGATATGACGACACTGGGCGCATCATCGGCGCTAAGATTGAAATGGTATCGCGTGCTGGATTTTCCGCCGATTTGTCTGCGCCGGTTGCCACGCGTGCCATGTGCCATTTTGACAATGCCTACTTTTTAGAAGATACCGACATTACCGGGTTATGCGGAAAAACGAATACCCAGTCCAACACAGCATTCCGTGGGTTTGGCGGGCCACAAGGTGCTATTGCAATTGAGTATATTATTGACAGTATTGCGCGGAATTTGGGCAAAGATCCACTTGACGTCAGAAAACGTAATTTTTACGGACGTAATGACGATGAGGGACGCAATATTACGCAGTACGGTCAAAAAATCGTTGATAATATTATTCATGAACTCGTAGCAGAGTTAGAAGAATCGAGTGACTATCATCGACGCCGCATCGCCATCATGGCGTTTAATGCGACAAGCCCTGTACTGAAAAAAGGCTTAGCCTTGACACCGCTTAAATTCGGTATCGCTTTTAATGTTACCCACTTCAATCAGGCCGGTGCGTTGGTGCATGTGTATACCGATGGCTCAGTATTAGTGAATCATGGCGGCACAGAAATGGGACAGGGAATTAATACCAAAGTGTGTCAAGTGGTGGCGCATGAACTGGGTATTAGCCTGAAATTAGTACGCGCTACGGCAACCGATACGAGTAAAGTAGCCAACACATCAGCAACGGCGGCATCTACCGGCGCTGACCTGAATGGTAAAGCTGCACAGAATGCGGCGCGTACCATACGCAATCGCCTGTCGGAATTTGCCGTCAATTTACTTGGTGGCGAGTCTGGCAATGTGCATTTTGCAAATGACACCGTGTACGTCAATCAGCAAACAATACCATTTTCCCAACTGGTACAAAAAGCCTATCTAGCACGCGTTCAACTTTGGTCTGATGGTTTTTATGTGACGCCTGGACTCCATTGGGATCCAAAGACCATGCATGGCAATCCATTCTCATATTTTTCGTATGGAGCAGCCGTGTCGGAAGTCATTATTGATACCTTAACCGGTGAATCCAAGGTAACGCGGGTGGATGTCTTATACGATGCGGGACAATCACTTAACCCTGCGATTGATATTGGTCAGGTTGAAGGTGCATTTATTCAAGGGCTGGGATGGCTGACAACTGAAGAATTATGGTGGAATACAGCAGGCAAGTTAATGACGCATGCGCCATCAACGTATAAGATTCCCGCCATTTCAGATTGTCCAGAAGACTTTCGTGTTCATCTGTTTAAAAATCGCAATGTGCAAGATAGTATTCATCGCTCAAAAGCCGTCGGAGAACCACCGTTACTCCTTGCTTTCTCTGCTTTTTTTGCCATTAGAGATGCTATTGCGAGTGTTGCCAACAATAAAATCAATCCCCATTTAACTGCACCTGCTACATGTGAGTCGATACTGAACGCCATTGAACTTGTGCGGTCGATGGACACCTAAATGAAATCTTGGTTGAATGCACTCAAACAACAAACCGTACACAGTATCGTAGTCACCATGGCCAAGGTGGTCGGTTCGGGTCCACGCGAGTCTGGCGCTAAGATGGTGGTGACGGCGATGCAGTTGTTTGACACGATTGGCGGTGGACACTTAGAAATGCGCGCCATTGCTATCGCGCGCGAAATGCTCTCCATGTCAATCGGCACCTTAGCGTCTGAACGTCGTCTGGAGCGCTTTCCCTTGGGCCCCAGTTTGGGGCAATGTTGCGGCGGGGTTGTCCATCTGGTCTTTGAGCGTATCAATCCTGATGACGCTGATGTTGTTGCGTATATAAATTGCCTTTATGCGCGTTTTAACCATGGTGATGATTCTGTCCGAATGGTCTCGCTTGATACTCTGGATCGTGCGTGGATAACGGATACACCTAGTCTGCATGTTGTTAGGGATAGCCAAGCGCAATGTCATCTGCAAACAGATGCCGAAGGTCATCTCTGGATGGTAGATCCCTGTTTGGCATATCGGCATCATCTGATGCTGTTTGGTGCTGGCCATGTAGGTGCAGCCATCGTCAGTGCACTCGCTGGATTACCCTGCATCGTTACATGGGTCGATGAACGGGAAGAGCAGTTTCCATGTGAGCTGCCATCGAATGTGCGCTTAGAACTCACTGATGCGCCAGAATTGCTTATCGCCACCGCACCGCCTGACATGTCATTCTTAGTGCTCACCCATAGCCATGCGCTCGATCAAGTGTTGGCTGAACATATTTTGCGGCGCTCGCACTTGACCTGGTTTGGTTTGATCGGTTCAAAAACCAAACGTCACATGTTTGAGCATCGCTTGCAAGAGCGCGGAATAACGGAACATCAGTTAAGCAAAATGGTATGTCCGATTGGCATTAGCGGCATTAGCGGAAAATCTCCGGCGGTCATTGCCATTGCGGTGGCAGCGCAGTTACTACAACTCTGGGAAATACTGGATAAACATGACTAATTCCGTCAATAAAAACCCTAAATCAAGCACGCAAGCTTACCGGGCAAGCATCCTGCATTTCAACCATGATCCCGCATTTCATGAGCAAGCATATGATTGGTTTGAAGATGGATTACTGATTATTTGCAATGGAAAAGTGCAACAAGTTGGCAATTACGAGCAGCTTAAATCTTCGCTTCTGGATGGAATAATAGTAGAAGATTACCGAGGAAAATTACTGATACCTGGTTTTATTGATACGCATATTCACTATCCACAAACGGATATGATCGCTTCGCCTGCACCGGGATTATTACCTTGGTTAGAAACGTATACGTTTCCGACTGAGCGTCAATTTTCCGACATAAATCATAGCCGCGAAGTTGCGCATTTTTTTATTAATGAATTACTCCGATGCGGCACGACAACGGCTATGGTGTATTGCACTGTTCATCCGGAATCTGTTGACGCATTTTTTGCGGAAAGTGAATCCCGCAATTTGCGCATGGTTGCAGGCAAAATAATGATGGATAGAAATTGCCCGGAATTCTTGCGTGACAGTGCTGAACGTGGGGCCCAGGAAAGCGAGGAATTAATCAAAAAATGGCATAAACGTGGACGTCAGTTATACGCCATTACGCCACGTTTTGCTCCAACCTCAACCGAGGCACAGTTACAGTTGGCCAGCGAATTAGCCCGAACGTATCCTGACACCTACCTGCAAACCCACGTTGCAGAAAATGCCGATGAAGTAGCATGGGTCAAGGCCTTATTTCCCAAGGCACGTAGCTATATGGATGTCTATGATCACTATGGAATGATGCGTCCACGCGCTATGTATGCACATTGCATTTGGCTGGATGATCAGGATCGTGTACGCATGGCCGAAACACACTCTGCCGTCGCCATCTGCCCAACCTCCAACCTCTTTCTTGGCAGTGGCATGTTTGATTTCTCTAAGGCTGACAGCAATCAGCTCGCGCTTTCTTTAGCCACGGATGTGGGTGGAGGAACGTCATTTTCTATGCTTCAAACGATGAATGAAGCCTATAAAGTTGCGCGCATGGGCGGCTCCTATTTGCCGGCACTACGGATGTTTTATCTCGCCACCTTAGGTGCTGCCCGCAGTATGCAATTGGAAGGCGTGATTGGCAATTTTTGTGTGGGTGCTGAAGCTGACTTTATTGTGCTCGATTTACAAGCGACCCCGTTATTGGCACGACGCACATCACGGACAACGAGTCTGGAAGAACTCCTCTTTGCGTTAGCCATACTGGGCGATGACCGCACCGTACTGGCGACGTATGCGGCGGGACGACAAGTGCATTTACGGTGAGGTGTGTGAAGTCAACTTAAATTTTATTAAATGTCTTAGGATATGCTGTTAAAATCAATTTATATTGATGTTTACGGTAAAATTTTACTTAAATTGCCAATATAATTGATTGGAATATATGATTATCGACTTTACTGCCACCAATTTTCGCTCGATTAAAGAGCCTCAGACCTTCTCAATGTATGTTGAAAAGGTGGGTAATACCTTAACCGAAAATGTCGCTTTTCCTACTAATCCTAAAGATATTGCCAATAATAATATTGGGGTTCTTAAAATTGCCGGCATTTATGGTGCGAATGCATCGGGCAAATCCAATTTATTTAAAGCGTTACGAGCATTATGTTATATCGTCACCGATGCTGGTGATTTAAAAGATGGCGAGCTTATTGATTACTATGAGCCATTTTTATTATCCGCCAACACCAAACATTCACCAGTAAAATTTGAAATTGAATTTTTTACGCATACTTCGCAACGATTTATCTACAGCGTTGCATTTTCCTCACATCATATTGTGCAAGAAAGTTTATTCCTTTTCACATCAAGTTCAAAATCAAAACTTTTTGATCGAAAGGAACATGATACGTGGAAAGATATCAGCTTTGGCAACGCCTATAAAGGTGGAAAAAAACAATTCGCTTTATTCTCTAATAATAGCTATTTATCTAAAGCAGGAAATTCTGCAGACTCTCCGCAAATTATCCGTGAAGTCTATAATTATCTTCGTCGGGGATTGCTCTTTATTAGCGCAAATGATATACCTGAAGCAAAGAATTTTATTAAACATCATCAAATAATCGATCAAGTTGCTTTAATGATCAAAAATGTTGACACTGGAATTGAGAAGATTGAATTTGAAGATGTCGAAATAGATGATAAAGATGATAAATATGAATTTGTAAAATCCCTACCTGAAAAGGTCAGAAAAAAATTCCTAGAAGATCAAAAAACAAAAATTGTTTTTAGTCATAAGACAGAAGAAGGTGCTTTAGAAAAATTTTCTATTGATCTTGAATCAGATGGTTCTCGCGCTATGTTTAATTTGTTCCCGGCGATGATTTTTGTTTTTAATATTGGCGGAGTTTTAGTTTTTGATGAAATTGAAAAAAATTTACACCCGCATATCGTTGAGTTAATGATTAAATTATTTAACGATCCACAAGTTAATACAAAAAATGCCCAGTTGTTATTTACCTCGCACAATGTACAACTAATGTCATCGGATTTCTTGCGTAGAGATCAAATTTGGTTTATCGAGAAAAAGAATGGCGCAAGTGAATTTACGTGCTTAACATCCTTTGATAAAGACACTGTTAGAGCCAATAGCCCATTTGGAAGCTGGTATTCAGAAGGAAGGTTTGGTGCCATTCCAGTAATTAATTACCTTAAAATAGCTCAAGAACTCAATAAAAGCATTCTAAGGGATAATAACGATGCCTAAAAAATTAGCAAAAAAAATATCCCCTTAAAACCTGTATGTCATATTTATTGCGAAGGAGAAACGGAAGGAATTTACTTTGAAAAATACATTGATCGATTTCATTCTGGGTCTAGGCAACTCAAACTTGAACCCACAAACAAAAACACGCCTCAAGCCTTAGTTGACGAAGCCATTGAAGCCAAAAATAATAAAAAATTCCCATCACATGATACATATTGGGTAGTTTATGATAGAGAAGGTGTCGCTAAATATTCTGCTTCACGACATCAACAAGCAAGGTCCAAAGCACTATCCAATGGAATAAATATTGCCTTTTCCAACGTATGTTTTGAAGTGTGGTTGTTATTGCATTTTACAACAGTGACAGCACCTTACACATCCTGTGATAATTTTCTCAGCCAAAGTCCATTCAAACCTGAATTAGCAAAACGTGGGATAACTACGTATGATAAAACCAGTAAAAATGCTAGGGAGGTGGCAGACTTGTGTCTCAGTCAGGATATTTTAGGTACAACTAAAAATCGCGCAATAAAAATGAATGACAATACTACTGCTACCGCAGCATCGTAAGCGGTCCACAAACACCAGTCAGTCAGTTTAAGTGGCGGTCATGCCGCAACACATTAAGCCGATATTGTGCCGCTTAGTTGGCGGGTTTTAAAATTCCACGGCAGGAGCGCATCGACATCGTC
>Ga0302155_10000400_pt1 | contig 35089 bp, 22 predicted proteins | sample I_Bog_N3_1_FD_193508 | JGI IMG/M metagenome (GOLD analysis project Ga0302155, IMG submission 193508) | Peat permafrost microbial communities from Stordalen Mire near Abisko, Sweden - I_Bog_N3_1 | ecosystem: Environmental > Terrestrial > Soil > Wetlands > Peat | place: Sweden: Abisko, Stordalen...
CTAAGATATTCTATTATATATTTAAACTTAGCTTTTATTTTCAAGATAGTAAAAAGCAATTTAATGTTTTTTTATGAAAATTACACATTAGTTATAATAGGACTATAAATTAGAATAGCAAAATATAATTTTTCCATGTTTAGTCCATATTATATACAATGGATATGATAAACCAATGGAATTATAATAGGTAGAAAACTAAATAAAGGTATTAGGAAAACGATTAAATATTTTCTACATTTATACTTCTTTTTCATTTCAGGCAAACACCAGATGATAATAATATAACTGTATTAAGTAAAGGTAATTCAAAGGGATTAATAGCTTCTATTCCCATAGGTGGTCATTGAGCTCCTAGTTCTACCGTAGGAGATAATGCACTATGAAAAAAGGCTCAAAAAATAGCTAAGAAGAATAATGCTTCCGATACAATAAATAAAGCCACACCCATATTTAACCCTCTTTGTACAGCTAATGTATGGTTACCTAGATAAGTTCCTTCACTTATAACATCACGTCATCATAAGGCCATTGATAAAATAAGTGTTATGAAAGCTGACATTAAAAATGTATTAGCATTACTAAAAGCATGCATTGTTAATACTCCGCTAGTAGTTAAGGTTAATAACGCTATACCTGTGAATATTGGTCAAGGTGATGGTGATACTAAATGAAAAGGATGAGCTTGAAAACTACTTCTATTCAAATTAGTCATATAACCTCATAACCAGTATTCATCCAAAATTACGGATAAATGTATTGTTGATTTATAGCTATTACAATAAAACAAAAAATTACCAGAATATTAAATCTAATATATATGAGGATCTTCAAAAATCATTTATTAAAAAGGGTTAATTCATAGTAATCTATTATATACAACCTACTTAAGTTATTTATTAAATATTTATTCTTTAAATGTAAACTATACTAACACAGAATTATGGCTATAACTTAATGTTAACATAGCTATGTTTTTAATAGTATAAATTAACAACAATCTATTACCTTTTTGCATACCTCAGGAATATCTTTAAGAATATAGCTCAAGAAATCCTCCTTTACGTATTATCTTTTAATTTATTTAATAATAGACAAAAAATAATATAAGCATAATTATAGTATTAAACTACACTGAAAATCTTATCTTTAGTAGCTATGTACTATAGTGATAAAGTGAAATCCAGAGCTAACCTATTAATTATGGTTATTTAAGGAATAGGTGATTTGAACACCTAACCTACCGTGTGTAAAACGGTTGCTCTACCGTTGAGCTAATTCCCTGAATATATAGTATTACAAATACCTGCTTTGGAATATAATTATATATAAAAACAATAATTCTTTATAATTATAACAGGATAAATATATATCTTTAAAACATTATTATAGTTTAATAATATGCTACTTAGTATTAGATAAACAAGTCTAAAACCTTAGCCTTTTTATGAAAACATTAGATAATATATTTTTAATTTTTTTGTTTTATTGTAATAACTATAGCACCAACCATTGCTAATAATAATATAATAGACGTTAATATTAGTCATATACTGTAACTAGTATACATTATATTACCTATACTAGTAATATGACTAGTTTCCGCTAAATTACCATCTCATATTTTACTTGTGACAAAATAAATTTCACCGTTATCCAAGTCAGTACTACTTAATTTGAAAAATTTAGCAAAATAATCACTATAATTATTATATCATATATCATTTAATGTATTATTTAAATCCACAGTGTAACTGTTAAAAGAAGCAATACTGTAAGGTAATATTTGATATACGGGATAATTGAATGATATAGTAATAAATATTGCTAAAGGTATACTATTGCTTGTGTTGCTCATCAATTCACTTATTCTAACATTAATTAACATTAAAATAAATAGAAATAGTATAGACACAGCACCTACATATACTAATAAATAAGAAAGACCAATGAAATTTAAACCCAATATCATAAGATAACTAGCTATACTTAAAAATAAACCAATTAAAAATAATACAGAAACTATAGGATTTTTGCTAGTAATAACAAGTATACCACATAATATGGCCAGAATTGAAAGTATATCTAAAAATTCTGCTGTATAACCATTAGTGAAAGTCTCATTTAAAAGAAAAATACTGTTCATAAAAATGAAAAATCATTAACCTCGCTATAAAAAATATAATTATAATGACTACCATTATTAAAACTAGTAAAATTAAAATACATATTTGTTTTAACAATGATGAGGATATGTAGTCAAAAAGTAAAAGTTAAGACGTGTACAGGAATTGAACTTGTATCCTTGTGGCCGAAACACAACGCTTTACCATTAAGCCAACACGCCTGAAAAAACATTTTAAACCTAGCCCTCAAGATGAATTGAACATCTATCAGAATATTAACAGTATTCTGCTCTACCTTTGAGCTATAAAGGCTAAAAGCATGCTTTTATGTTTAAGTATAGTTAGGAAGAAAAGGACTTGAACCTTCGACAGCACATTGCTATTGAGTTTACAGCTCAACCCGCCATACCAACAAACGGAACCTTCCTAAATATATATTTATTTCCAGATTATTCAATCCAGAAACTAATTCTACATAGGTAGAGTAATAAGAATTACCATATATATCATTATTTACTGTTCATGCTAATTAGTCCCGTGCAATTTCCACTACACGAACCGTATTTCGACTTAACACCAATCAAAGTCACGCATACGAAAATCTTTTAGAATAAATAACTAGAATTAATAATCTAGAGTAACAATTAAAAAAAAAGACCAAACTTATTGCACACACTTTTTTCGGCGCCTGACGAGTAGTTAGTACCTATCCGAGATTAACTTCACCGTGACGTGGTGATTCACGATTACTAGTAATTCCTTATTCATGTAGTCGAATTTCAGACTACAATCCTTGTTTTATCCTACTTTATTAGATTAGCTCAAATTCACATTTTTGCATCATTTTGTATAGGAACATGTGGCACGTCTATCGCCCACAACATTTAGGCCATGATGACTTGTCTTGGCCCCTGTTAACATATCCGTTATAAAGGTGGACTGCTTTATTTATAATTTTCGCAAATAAAGCAAGGGTTTCCGTTAATTTTATGGAATTAACCAATATCTCACGACATTAACTGAAGACAGCCGTGCAACGCTTGTAATATATTAAAAATATAAATAGAAAATAATTTATACCCCTAAAAATAATATTCAAGTTGTGGTAAGGTTTTTCGCGTACTTACGAATTAAATAACATACTTCACTACTGGTTTCAGAAACGGTCTAATGATTTCAGTTCCTGCGTTGCCGCATTACTCTTGAGGTGAAATGCTTACACTTTCATTTATAGACCAAATAATAGTTCAAATTATTATAAATTTATCTTCTTCCTTAAAGATTATGGTCATACATTAGTTATAATTAATTGAACAATCTAATCTATGGCATTCATCATTTTCTGCTTGGACTACTAGGGTATCTAATCCTGTTCGTTACCCAAGCCTTCGTCCCTCAACGTCAGTTATTAGATAAAAGGTTGCTTTCGCCGTTACCAGTCCTCATGGTATCAAAGAATTTCAACTCTACTCCACAAATACTCACCTCCTCATATATAACTCTAGTATAACTGTATCCTGTTTAAGACTAATTACACCGTCTAGGTACCCTTTAAACCTACTAAAGATGAATAACACTAGTCTTCTACGTATTGCCGCGACTGCTGGCACGTAATTTGGTCAAGACATATAGATAGAAAATTGTCATAATCAGTATTCTATCTAGAACTTTATTCGAATAAATCGATATTATACTGTCCACTGAACTTATAGTTCCATTTAATACCTTTTTTTCTAGCAATAACGAAAAAAAGATACGTGATAATTAATTGACTAAAAACCGCGGTGGTTCCATTGGTTCAAGGCCAAGATATGTTCCTGCATACCATGACCTTAGTTTTATTCAAAGATCAAACCGAAAATTTACGATAAATAATTCTTTTGGAACTATTTATAATAAATAATACGTCCAGTATTATTAAGCTTAGTAAGATAAACTTATACGTTCCCCCAAGTTGCTGGTTCAGCCGTTAGGCTATTGACCAATATTCCCCACTGCTGTACTATACGTATTGGGGTTTTTTCAGACCCAATGTGATCGATCGACCTCTCAGCCTCGACTACGGAATTTAAGGCTAGTTAAACCATTACTTTAACTACTACCTATCCGAAACATTAATTGTCCTCTTAAAGCGGAAATTTACTTCCTTTGTTATATGACCATCCTACCACGGATAAATAATATAAATTATAAGGTATTTATTAACCTTACTATAAGGCGGCCAAAACATTATATACTCACCTGTACACCACTTGTAATGAAATATATGATACCATATATTAAATTAGACGTTCGATTAGCATGTGTCAAGCACTTGGACAGCGTTCATTCAGAGCCATCATCAAACTCAAATTTTTATTATCCATATATTTTTTTTCTAAAAATAACTGGTAAAAAATAGAAGACCATGCATTGTTGTATGGCATTGTCTCCATGGTATCTCGAAAAAATATAATTCAGACTTTCAAGACACCATTACTAATTTATCATTGTTATTAAAAGGTTAAACCTCTTCCTTTTATTATCTTATGGTAAATTACAATTAAAAATACTTAAAAATAAATTAATAGTATATATTTTAATTCTTTTTAGCTATAGTTTACCTTCTAAGTCCAACATAAATGTATATTCTCTAGATAAATATTATAAGAGGGACTCTTAGTGATACAAATGCTAAAAATAGAACACCATCCGTAAAAATACTAATTTGGCTTTAGAATTTGGTATTTATTAACCAAAACCGAGGCTAAATTATTAATTTTACCTTTAAGTAAATATTTTTAATGTCATATTTTTAAAATATTAACTTGTTACTTTGGATACCTTTAAGCCGGTTTCTGTAATAGTTATTAATCTATAATAAGGCTTAACATCGAGCTTGCGATTTAATTAATTTTCCTTTACTGTATGTAGAAAATAGTTTATACTATACATTTAGATATGTAAATAACAAAAGAATAATAATTATTTTCTGTGTAATACTCAAGTTTTTACTTAACATACATTTTAATATGTTGATGTCTAACAAGCGCCAGACTTTCCTGTACTATACTTGTACATAGTACTTATTCTATTAGTATCACGAATAACCAATATAATGAGGGTTTTTATTATTAAATATATATTGTTTATATAATTTATATTAAGACAAGTTAAGAATTCTTATCCAAGACTTGAACTTGGACGTAGATGTTAGGAACATCCTGTTCTACCATTAAACTAATAAGAACTTAATATAATTTAAATATATTTAAATATATATAATATATTAAGTATTAAATACAAAGCAATAAAGAATATGATTTACTAAAAATTCAAAATATAGTATAAACATATATCCCCTTTACCATTAGAATAAATTTATATTCAACTTAATAATATACTTTATATTATAATTTTACTATATCAAATATAGTTAATTCAAGTTTAAACACCTAATTTTAAAGTTTAGCCTCATTTCTCGTTTTTTACAAAAACTTACAATATAATTTGTAAATTTATCCTTTTCAATTGAAAATATACTATGTTTTAATACAACTAAAATTTGTTTATTAAATAAATTTATAGTTTTTATACATAAAAATACTTCTATATTAATTAGGGGGTTTTCCAGACGTAGTCTGGAAAAGTACAAAACTTACCAAAGTAGTACTTCTATTTGTTTCTGTATAGTGAAAACATGTAATATTATTACTTATCTTATTACTATTCCTAAAAAAACAGTATATAATAATCCCCGCAAAACAGAATATATCCTTTGTGAATTAATTTTCAATTGAAATTGAAAATAATATATCTTAACCCCTTTAAATATATTTTTTTTATTAAAAAAACGAAAAAAGAATTCTTTTATATAAAAGTATAAGTAAATAAGGTAAAACCATATAACAACAAACTAATGAAGCATTACAGGTTTAAAAATATATTATTAAACATTTTATCTATATTAATTACTCCGTTTACAATATAACCTGAGAGTATTATAGAATACAAATAAAATGCTTAGATAATTATTTTATACTTGTTATTCCTTTTACCTATGTAGCTTATAATATCATCTAGATATTTTTAATTTTATTAATGTAAGTCTAATGCATCTTTAATATAACTGCTAGTTAATACAACAAACACTTGAGCTTGTATAAAAGCTATACCTAATTCTAAACCAGAGAACGCTATTATGAAAGCTAAAGGTATTAAACCTAGGAAAAAGAAGACAAAACCTGATGTCATTATATTATAAGTAAATCCTGCTAAAATATTTAATAACATATGACCGCTTAATATATTGGCACCTAGTCTAAGACCCAATGAAACATTTCTAGATAAGTATGATATAAATTCTATTAATACTAGTAATGGTAATAAAGCAAGAGGACAACCTGCAGGTACTAATAAAGAAAAGAACTCTAAACCATGCTTTTGAAATCCTAAGATTGTTGCACCCAAGACTACAGTGAAGCTTAAGGAGAATGTAAATATAAAATGGCTTGTTGACGCAAAACTATATGGAACCATACCTATTAAATTATTTACTAAAATAAATATAAATAGAGTGTAAATAAAGGGGAAATATATTTGCCCTTTTGTAGGATTTATTTGATTTGTTACTATGCTATGAATAGTAGCATATATAGTCTCTTGGCTTATAGATCAGCTGTTACTTACAACTTTATTATAATTAGTTGCCAAAACGTTCAGGCTTAATACGCATAAAGCCCCTATAGTTAAATAGAAGCCAATATTCGTTAAAGAAATATGTAAATTACCCAAGATAGGGGCGTTTAAACTTAAGAGATCCCTTATTTCAAACTGATCTAAAGGACTTGTAATAGATGTGTATAAAAAATTATTCATCTCTTATACCATCCATAGTGTTAGGGTTTATAGATCTATATATGATAAATAATGACAGTAATAACAATATAATGTTATGCTTATTTATTTTTAAAATTAATATTATAAATATTATTCATAATATTAATTTTTGACGGGTGTATTGTAAAAAAAAAAATGTTTTTAATTATAATTTACTAATAAATATTCGAGATATAAACAAACGAACAAATCGAGGTAATGTGTTTTTTGAAAATACATATATCATAACTACAAGTAATATAAAAGCAAAAGTTATTTGGTTTATAAAGTAAAAAGGTACTAATTGTGGCATTTAGATGAATGTAATAATTCAATGTTATAACTACTATAAGTTGGTTATTGTCACATTCTCATCTGATAACAGATAAATAAATTGTTATTAACAGTAAACTAAAGTATAAAGTAAAAACGTCTAGGTGACAGATATGACAGATTATCATGGAAATGAGTTGTCTGAATAGCATCATGACGCTGAATAAATAATGCTTCGTGGGGGATCACGATATCACCTGCAATCATGGATTTGACCTGTCAACAAAGCTTGCATGTATAAAGGGAGGTTTGCAGGATGGTATGAGATAATAAAATAGATCTTATTTTTTTTAATTAGTCTATAAGACCTTAGAAAAATTTATACAATATAATCTAAACTATCTAAATATTTATTACTTATAGATTTAAGGCAATATCTTATTATTATGTCATTAGACCTAAAAATTAGACTTTACATTAAGCATAATTTAAGACACCTAATAAGATTTTTCTGTTTTTTTTTTATAAAGACATTCTCTCTAGAATTCTATACAGTGTAGTAGATAAAAATGTATAAAATATAGGTTAATTAATGCTTTTAAAGTTAAAAACATTAAAGTAGAAAAGATATTTAAACACGTGTTTAAATATAAAACAAAAATATATTTTAGACTAAGCTTTTAAGTATTATAAAAATAATACCTCTTAAGCTTCTTATTGGCCACTAAATAAATATTTCGCTGTTTATAATATTATTGTTCCTCCAATCAAGATAAAAACTTTTCGATACTTACCGATTCAATTACTATAGGCATAGAACTGTGTAAAATACCACATATTTCCGAACATTGTCCATAAAATGTTCCTTCTCTATTAATAAGAACAGAAACTTGATTTAATCTACCTGGGTAAGCATCACACTTAATTCCCAAAGCAGGACAAGCAAATGAATGAATAACATCAGCCGCAGTTATAATAAATCTAACGTGTGTTAATTCTGGAAGGATTACTCTATTATCTACTTCTAGCATTCTTAAAGCTCCATCCTCTAAATCCGATTCTGGTACTAAGTATGAGTCAAATTCTATGAATTCATCATCAGCATTTAAAAAGTCAGGGTATTGGTAACTTCAATATCATTGGTGACCTTCTGCTAATACTGACATGGCAGGATCACTAACTTCATCCATTAAATATAATAACTTAAATGAAGGGAAAGCTATTAATATTAATATTAAGGCTGGCGTAATTGTTCATATCAATTCTATTAATGTTCCGTGGTTTAAATATTTATGTGATATAGGTGATTTAAGGCTAGTATAATTTCTAACTATAGATATCATTATTCAACCTACACCAAATAATACTATAACTAAATAAAACATAATATTATCATGTAATTCAACTAATCCTTCCATTTGGGGAGTAGCACTATCCTGAAAATAAAGACCTCAAGGCTTAGGTGTATCACAGTTGTTAAAAAGACTTATATATAATAAATTTATCATATGTATATTTATATATTTTTTTTCTATTATAAAATTATATAACCATAATATAAAATCTATACCTTCGCCTGCAATGACTTCTCATCTATTGATTATATCCAAATAAAATAAGCCTGCCTTCGGAGAGTCACTATCATTACAACATTAACTGTTACTACCATGATTATTCCTATAATTGTATACAGTAGAGTAGCAGATAAAAGTGTACAAAGTATAGGTGAATTAATACATGTTTTATTTATATAAACAATTAAACAGATTAAATGTGCGAAATATAAATTAATTAATTTATGTCTCATTTATATATATTTTAATAGAAACAGTTAAACAGATTAATAAGTAATTTTTTAAGTTTTTTAACTAAATTAAAACTTAATTTATAATATTTACATATTGCATAAATTTGATAAAAACTAGGTATAATCCATATTAGCTAATAAGTAATGAATTTTTATGTTATGTGAATCTATTTTTCTTACAAGTAAAAGCCAGTTAATCTTTAAATAAGTCTTCATTAGGTTTGTTAATTGTAACAATAGATTGTTTTTATATCATTATTTATACTCATTACTGAAAATTTAGAGTAGTTTAGAATACTTTTAATTGTTTTATTCTTCGATTAGTCGATATTATACATTTTTTTTGAGTAGTCTTGCCTCTTCTCCAGTTTTCTTTTTCTTTATAAAAACGGTGGTTAATAAAAATATAAAGAATAGCTTAATAGTATTAAAAACAGAATACATATTAAGCCACGTATAGTAAAAGGAAAGCCATCATTAAAGCAAATAAACCTGTAGCTTCTGCAAAGGCAAAACCTAATATAGCGTATGAAAATAGTTGACCTCTTAATGAAGGATTTCTAGCCACACCTAATATTAGTGCTCCGAATACTACACCTATACCAACACCTGCACCTATTAAACCTGTTGTAGCTAATCCTGTTCCAATTATTTTTGCTGCTTGTATCATATACTAATAGTATAAGGTATTCTACGGAGGAAACCTCCATAATTATACATGACTCACTAAAGAGAATTCTCTAAGTGGACACATAATTTTTAATATATGTAAAGAGTAAAAGACATTAGACACTTAAACACATATAAGGACTACTATAAGGGTAAGCCCTTACTAATTTAAGGACTAAGTTTAGAGGATGCCATGTGGAGTATATGGTATGACATCCTCTGAATAATAAAATTAAGAATGATATTAATCATAGAAATAAAGCTATATACTTAATGATAGTAAAAAACAGTTTTTTTACATTATTTTATAAAAAGGATTAAATAATAATTAAAAATTATTATTCTTATTTTTAAGTGAAATACTTAACCCTATTAGAAACAAATAAATATGAGGGCAAGATAATAATAAGTAATCTCCCTAAAATATACTACATATATCTATTTCATATATATGTATATTAAGATAAAGGGCCAGAAGAATATATTAAAGAAGAAATAGAGTAATGTAAACCATCTAAAACTGGAGCTGGATATATACCCAATATAACGGTGAACACAACTAATGTAAGTAATATGAAAAACTCACGTTTATTTACATCACTTATGTTAACTTCAAAGAATCTACTAAATGATCCTCCAAAAGCTATTCTATTAAACATATATATAGTATATGCGGCAGAGAATACTATTGAAGAGCTTGCTAAAGCACCTAATAATGGTAATCTCTCAAAAGTACCATATAAGCACATGAATTCACCTACAAAGTTTAAAGTAAGTGGTGTACCAGCATTACCTAAAGATAGTATAAAGAATAAAATAGAGAACAAAGGCATTACTTGAGCAACACCTCTATAAAAACTAATTAATCTAGTACCAGATCTATCATATAGTACACCTCCAGCACAAATAAATAAACCACTTGAGACAAAACCGTGTGCTAACCCTAGAGCTATACCACCTTCTATTCCTTGTATACTATTACTAAATACCCCTATAAGATATACAGCTGCGTGTGATACTGAACTATAAGCTATTAGTTCTTTAATATCTATTGTTCTTAAAGTACTAAAACTAGCGTATATTATAGTTATAACACCTATAAGGTATATAATATAAGTATAATCTATAGAAGCTTTAGGTAACAAAGGTAATATAAGTCTAAAAATACCATATAAGCTTAATTTTAAGACAATGGCAGCTAAAATTATACTACCACTTAGAGGAGACTCAACGTGAGCTTTTAACAATCAAGTGTTTAAAAAGATAGTAGGAGTTTTAACTGCAAATGCTATAAATATACCATAAAATAAAAATAATTGTGTAGAATAATTAAAATTGGTTTTGTACAATGCATCAAAATCTGTTGTTCCCATTATAGAAGACATAGCTAATATCGATAACAATAAAAATAATGATCCGAATAATGTATACAAGAATAAATAAAAACTCGCTCTCACTTTATTACTTGATCCAAATAAACCTATTAATATAAACAAGGGAGGCAATATACTCTCAAAAAAGATGTAAAATAATAAAATATCTAATACTAAAAAAACTGCCAATAACAAACTTTCTAATAATAAAATTATTATTACATATGATCTTACATTATCATTAATAGAGTTTCAATTACTTAATAAAGCAATAGGTGTTATTATAGTTGTCAACATAACAAAATATATCGATAATCCATCTAAACCTAAATAAAAATCAAATGAACTAACTTGATGATATTCTTGTACAAATTGAAACTGATTACTACTAAAATCAAACATAATAAATACAACTAAAGAGACAAAAAGGTTAATAATGGATGTACTTAATCCTATAGTTTTAATACGCCTTATATTTAAACATGATAAATCATAAGACATGGCAGTTGATATGCTAAAAATACCGAACATAGGTATTAATAATAAAAGTATAAGTAACATGATTTGTATCTAAAAAAAACAAATTTCCCTCAGTATCAAGAATACTCTTGATATTTACTAAAACTATACACAACTGTATAGTATAACCTAAATTCAGGGTGTAAAAACTCTTTTTTTTTTATAGAAAAACCGAGTTTAACATATATAGCTAGTTTATGAAAAAGAATATAAACCTTAGCCAAACTTAATAACCAGAAACTTACACTTATAATAAAGCAATATTACTAGGTATTATTTCAAAACTATATAATATACAAGGAACTAAAATAACGAAAGCAATAACAAGAGGCAATAATATAGTTCAACAGAAAGACATTAATTGATCAAAACGTATTCTAGGAAAGGAAGCTCTAGCTCAAATGAAAATGAAAATCATTACACATGATTTTACACCTAATGTTAGACCATATAATAATCCTTCTAATAAAGGATCAGAAAATAAACTTTCATTATGTAAATTGTTAATGAAATATTCAAAGTCGATATATTCCATTAAACTAAACAAAGGCAGATAATCATATAAATAACCACCTAAAAATAAAATACTCGTTAATATACAAATTAAAACTATACTAGCGTATTCAGCCAAAAAAAAGAAAACAAAAATAACTGCAGCATGCTCTGTCATAAAACCACTAACAAGTTCCGATTCAGCCTCAGCTAAATCAAAAGGTGCCCTATTAGTTTCCGCAATAGATCCTATAAAGAATATTATAAATATTGGAAATAATGGTATTATAAATCAGACAGCTCTTTGGGCTTCTATATTAACAGTAAGATTTAAACTTCCTGTTAACATTACAACAAGTAATATAGCAGAACTCAATATTAACTCATAACTTATTAATTGTGCTGTACTTCTAAGTGACCCTAAGAAAGCATATTTACTATTTGCGCTTCAACCAGCTAATAGTATACCATATGTAGATAAAGAAGAAACGGCTAACATGTAAAGAATACCCAAATTCAAATCACTTAGAGTTAAACCAGGACCATAAGGTATAACAAGGTAACCTAGTAATGAAAATATTAAGGTTATAACGGGACCCAAGAAAAATAAAGCTAAATTAGCTTGTGTTGGTGAAACATATTCTTTTAAAAGAAGTTTTAAAGCGTCAGCGAATGCTTGTAAAAGACCATAGTATCCTACTATATTAGGACCTAGTCTTCTTTGCATACTTGCCATAGTTTTTCTTTCAGCTACTGTTACATAAGCTACAGTTAATAAAACAGGAATAGTTACCAATAGGACTTCAATGATAGATATAAAAGTTGGATAATATAACATTGTTTTTTTTTTAGTGTTATATATATTTAATATAAATATAATATATTATACACGAATATTACTATATTATAATAAACTATATGTTAAATATAACTTCTTAACACACTTAATTTGGTATATACCAACTATAAAATAGGTTTAGGTAAGTTATTATTATTTATAAAGTAAAAAGCTAAAAGCCATGATCTGATGTTAAAATAAGGGACGAGAATACTTATCCAAGACATACATTTGGAGCCAGATAGTATTAATATACTGCTCTACCCTTAAGATAATAAGAGTATTATTTTATAGTTATTAAAATAACTATCTTAAAGATTAGTTAATATCTCCCTACTTCATGTAGCGTAACAAGCCTAGCATAGGCGGATACACCAATATTAGATGAAAAGGATCTTCGTGAGTGGCTCTCTGAATTTCACCTCAGGAATACTCCAGGATACCTCTTCCATAATTAAATTGTCGGATGCGACAGGATTTTAACATGTGCGCACCCTCCTTATTCTTTACGTCCATATATAGCTCCCTTGAACTATATGTCGGGTAACATAATAGTGAGTAAATTTAAAGTTGATTAATAGAACAGATCATTTGTTTACGATTGCTACTGCTACGTAAAGCTCACTTGATCCTACAAGCATATAATACTATTTTTCCAATATTGTATGTAACCTAGCCGTAGTTGGTTATAATACTTCTAAAGCCAGGTGGGTAACTAACTATAATCCCTATAGGCAACATGTGCAAATCCGGATGAGGTATAGTTACACCTGGGAGTGCTAATAATATAAGACCTAAATATGAATATAAATGTAATATACCTAAATATAAAGAAGAAACGCAATTTAAACACTATTTATGTAGTCTAAATATAATAAACCTCTAGTTGCTAAACCTGTCCCAATTATTCTTTTTTTTTTATGCTTGTACCATACATTTATTTTATCTTAAATCATTGTAAAAAGTAAACCTTTGTAAACTTAAAAAATTAAATTATTTTTTAAATTATTACTTGTAAAAAATTATTTAGTTATATATAACTTAAAATGTAAACTATTTATGGGTAATTCCATATAGAATTTTTCTACAAAAAAAAAAATAGAATTCACTTAAACACATAGCGTGATAAATACTAACATAACTAGTTAATACATTTATAAAATTGCTAAAGGTTAAAGGGTCAAAGTCATTACCTATATACTTTAAACAAGGCAACTAACAATATAGATGTTAAGCTAGACAATCTTTTTTTTGATAGTAAAATTCTTACGTAGATTCCTACGTAAGTTCTTAAAGAAATTACCTAATATATTTGACTGTAAAGTATTATTAGTTAATATTATTATAGGTATAAGTATTTACAATACTAAATAATGACAATAATATTAATAAAAGTATACTATTGTCAAAGATAGCTAAATAAGGAATCAATATATAGAATATAAGACCTATTAAAATATATAAAGCATAACTTGTAATGACACCTGTATCTAAACTGGCTATATTTCTACTTAAACTAATTAAGCCTTTTTCTAAACCAAAAGGTCCTAATAATTCTACACTACCTTTATCTATAACTTTAGTGGTTTGACCACCTAATTTCAAGACTAAACCCGTTATATATTTATTGTAAAATAATTCAATCAAAAAACGTTGATTGAAGAATCCAAATATATTATAACCTAATCTAGTAAATTTAAAAGTAATAAGTATTTTACCTAAGAATTCTGAAAGAATTATAGCTAAAACACTAAGAGATATAGTAAATACTAAAGGTAATAACTTAAAGAGAGTAGGTACAGCGAATTCAGTATCCAACATTATTTCATGTGTAGGATGAATAAATAAACTATTATCAGCAAAGAAACCTGAACCTAACCCTATAAAGATATCTTTAGTAATATAACCAAAGAAAATAGAGAAAATAGCTAATATAATTAGAGGTAAACTCATAAATATATCACCTTCATGAGCATGTTGGTAATTAGCAACAGGTCCATTAGGGTTAGTTAAGAAAGTTAAATATAATACTTTAACAGAGTATAAAGTAGTAAACATAGCACCAATAGTAGCTATAAAATAAACTACTATACCACTAAAATAAAACTGTCCATAAGCAGACTCTAAAATGAAATCTTTACTATAGAAACCTGTCATAAAAGGGAAAGCTACTAGACTAAGACTTGCTATTAACATTACAGAATAAGTTAAAGGTAAAAAGGGTCTTAATCCACCATATTTTCTAAAATCTTGGTTATCAGCTACTGCATGAATAACAGCACCTGCACCTAAGAATAATAAACCTTTATAAAAGGCATGATTAACTAGGTGGAATAAGGCAATATTATAGGATGATAAACCTACAGCTATAACCATCATACCTAATTGACTCATAGTAGAATAAGCAATAACTTTCTTAATATCTTGTTGGAATAATCCAATAAGAGAACTGAAAACAGTAGTTATAGCACCTAATCATAAACATAAAATTAATACCGTTGAACTATATTCTATTAAAGGACTTGTACGCATTAGTAAATACACACCCGCAGTTACCATAGTAGCCGCGTGTATTAAAGCACTAACAGGTGTAGGACCCTCCATAGCCATTGGTAATCAAACATGTAATCCTACTTGAGAACTTTTAGCCATAGCCCCTATTAATAAACATATACCTATAATTGTAACTATATTTTCATTAACAAAAGGTGCTAATGAAAATACTGTACTATATTCGACGTTACCAAATGATCATAGTATAGCAAACATACCGATAGTTAAAAAACAATCACCAACTCTGTTAGTTAAAAAAGCAGACATAGAACTTTGATTTGCGGCTATTCTAGTAAATCAAAAACTTACTAAAAGATACGAACAAACTCCTACACCCTCTCATCCAACAAACATTAATAAAAAATTATTAGCTGTAACTAGTATAATCATCATAAAGGTGAATAAGCTTAAATAACTAAAAAATCTTTGATTATGTGGATCATGGCTCATATATCCTATAGAGTATATATGAACTAAAGAACTAACTATTAGAACAGGTATTAACATAGATACTGTTAAACTATCAAAGTGGAAACCTCACAGAACGTTAAGAGATTCACTATCAATTCATCTAAAAAGATTTATGGATACTGGTATGTTATTTAAACCTACTTCAAAAAAAGCCACGATGGCTAATATAGTAGTTACGATTACACTTGTACATGTAATTAATTGTGCCCCGCTAACACCGATTTTTCTACCAAAAAAACCGGAAACTATTGATCCTAATAAAGGTAAAGTAATTATAGCTAAATACATTATTTATATTCTATTGCGATGCTTCCTCTTAATCGATAAAAAGCAACTAAAATACCTAAACCAATTGCTGATTCTGCACCAGCTATTGCTATTATATATATAGCAAATGTTTGGCCTAATATATCATCAAAGCTAAGTGAACTTATCAATATTAAGAATGTAATAGCTAATAACATTATTTCAATTGAAATAAGCATTAATATTATATTTTTTCTGTTTAATACGAAACCAAGGATTCCTATTAAAAAAAGTATTAAGGATAAATTCATTGTATATTTGTTTTTTGTTTAATTATATTATTTTGCCCATAGGGGCAATTTGCCGCTGAAAGTCTACTTCTTACTCAGGATAATAGGCTCACCAGACCCTATAAAATGTATGATATGAGTGTACATAACAAAGATGAGTAGAAGATTATTAGAAAGGATATGACGAGATGGGAGATGATGAGAAGGGAGATGATAAGATAGGAGATGGGATAGAAGATGAAGGAAATGAGATAGAAGATAATATGTTTAAATTTAGGTTTATTTTGATTTATTTTTAGTTGGATACTATGGAAATGAAATAGGGAAAGTCTAAGCCAAGCTAATTAGGATGAAAGACGAATAGGTTGAATAAGATTAAATATGTTTATTTACTAAGTTTTGGGCTCATAACGAAGTAAGAATTTGACTAAATAGTCACTTTACTTTAGCTTTAGTCGCAGAAAATAGGAGACTATAAACAATTGATTCAATCTCATCTCATATCAATTATCGTGAATAAAAAGTTAAACAATAAAACAGCAAAGTAAAAAAAAAAAAAGACTCAAACAGCAGATATGAAAAAAAAAATAAAATGGTATATTTACGCAAATATATATATTGATTTGGTAAAAGAAAATACAAAGAAATGTAAGAAGAAATTACTATAAAAGATAAAATAAAAAAAAAAGGGGGGGGGGGGGGGTAGAAGATAAATAAAAAGTGAAACATTTGTAAGATAAATCTTAAAGGATAAAAAAGCAAATAAAAGATAAATAAGAAAAGAACAAATCAGTTAAACACTAATTTTCACCATATAGATCAGAATCATCTATATTAAACAGATCAACTGTAGCTGCATTACCTGTAGCTGCATTAGCTGGAGCTGGAGTTGCATTACCTGGGGCAGCGTTAGTTGTACCAGAATTATCTGTAGACGCTGGAGCAGCATTTAACATACCATCTATTCCCATGCGCCTAGGAGGAGTAGGTAGAGTATTTAACATACCATCTATTTCCATGCGCCTAGGAGGAGTATTTAACATATCATTTATTCCCATGCGCCTAGGAGGACCAGTAGATACTGCTGGCATAGGATTTGCTGGTACGACTGGAACAGCCGGTGCTACATTTCCTGCTACAGGGTTACCAGTAGTAATATCGGATGATACCGTGTTAGGCTTCATCCTTGTATATTTAGCGCTTATTTTTGCATTACTTCTTGATAGCCTTTCTTGTCATTTTTTATCTTTAAATTCTGCCTTTTTTCAAATACTTTCTTCTTTTTCTTTTCTAGCTTTATCTAATCATGCTATTACACTTGGATCCAATTCGTTTTCGTTTACTTCTCTTCTTTTACAAGTTATTTTTATTGGCCCTTCTTCTGCCCTTTTTCTTTTATTTTCTTCTCTTTCTTTTTTATCTTTATCCAGTCATACTGCTATCCTAGCATTCTTTTCTTCCTTTTCTTTTATTTTTATTTGTTCTTCTTTTGCTTTCTTTTGTTTTTTTTTTCGGCTTCTTTTTGTTTTTTTTCGGCTTCTTTTTGTTTTTTTTCTTCATCCTCTTTCTTTCAACGTGCTCGTTTAGTTTTTAGGTCCTCCTTTTCCTCTTTCCCTGGCGGCTTTCCAGGTGAACCTCCACCTTTATTTGGCCCACCTCCTGAACCTCCACCTGTATTACAAAAAATATACCCCCTATTTCAAAGTACAACTCCAAAATATATAATAATAGCCATTATTATAAGTATACCTGATACCATTAATCATATATATAATCTAGGGTAATCCTTTTTAAAGGTCCTATGATTATATAATATTAATAATATAAGTAAAACTACAATAGCTATTATACCTAATAAACAATTAAAATAATCTAATTCCAAAAATCATATAAACATATAAATACTCACAATATTATAATAGACAGTGTTTACTATTACATCGTAATTGTATAACCTTTTACTTGCTATAACAATTAATATAGCTAATAAACAAATAAAATTAAAATGAGATATAATAAAATTGACACTATTTAAGGTAGTAATAAAAATATACGAAATATTAATAATATAAAAATAATAATAGAGATCAAATATAGAATTTACATAATACTTTAAGATATCCCCTTGAAAAAATATACCAGCATGTATAGATGCTGTATTATTTGTAGTATTACTAAATAAAGTAACCATTTGTCTACTATCTATTTTTAAGGCATTTTTACCTAATTCAAATGCAAATCCTAGTGTTAAGGCTAGAAAAAAGATTAGCATAATGACTAAACCATATATGCCATTTACATATGCACTAACTACGTAAGGATAAACTAAAAGTATTTCCAAATCAAATAAAAGAAAAAGAAGTGCAAATATAAAGAAAGAAATACTAAATTGTGTTCTATTTTGACCCAAGAAAGAATGGAAACCACATTCAAATGCACTGTCTTTTTCCTGGTATGGATTATGTGGAGCAAAAATTAAATTAACAGCTAATAATATTAAAGCCAATAATGGAATAAAAAAAAAAAAAAAAGATGTACTTGTCATTTATGAGTTGAATAATATCAGAGCCAAAATATTCGCTATACTTAATCATTGTTGTGGTATAAGAATGAATAAAAGTATGATTAAAGTTAATAGAGAAATAGTAATAGTTAAAGAGCTAGATAATGTAATACTCTCGGTTTTAAACGTTAATTTTTCTTTTAAAACATTCTTTTTAAGCATGTTACCATGCATGTTAAGACTTTGTACTTCAGGGTTAATCTTATATTCTGCTTTGTCAAAAAATACCTGTTTTATGATATTTAAGTAATATACTGCACTTATTACACTCGTTAATATTGCAAGTAAAGCTAAGAATACATAACCGCTATCAATTGCGGCACTTAAGACCATCTGCTTTGCAAAAAACCCTATAAGAGGTGGTATACCCACAAAAGAAAATATTGTTACACTTAAACTTAAAGCTAAAACCGGATTGATGTAGAAATAACCCTTCATTTGACTTATTAGTTGTATTGGCGAATTGTTTTTATCTGATAATTCTTTATAGTCATTGCTATCATTTATGTAATAATATAGTGAATAACCAATACTTAGAAGTATAACGAATGCATTCAAGTTACTAATAGAATATTGCATTAAGTAAAATATAAATGCTTGTATGGATTCTATACTATTAATACTCAATGCTAACAATATAAAACCTACGTGGCTAATAGTACTGTAAGCGAACAAACGTTTTATTCTTTTCTGTGTTAGACCTAGTACTGTACCAATAACCAATGAAAATAAAGAACTCACAAGTAAACTTGTAGTCCAAGTAAATTCGAATTTAAATAATGAGTTACTTGTATAATGTACTAACTCTAAAAAGAAGATAAATATGGATATTTTGGCTACTATTGCTACAAATGTTGTAACGATGGTTGGAATAGCATCATAAACATCCGGAGATCAAAAATGAAAAGGTGCCGCACTTACTTTAAATAAAAACCCTACACTTAAGATAAGCAATGAAAAATGTATATAATAAGATTTATATCAATATAAAATATTATGACTATCGTTAGCTATATCACTTAAACTAGTTATTACATATAGTCCATCCAGATTAGTTGTACCTGAGTTAGCATATATTAAACTAGTACCTAATAATATAAAACAAGAACTTAAACCACCCAATAAAAAATAAGTCAAACCACCAGAAGTGGCTAGTTCGGAGTTTCGATATAATGTGCTAAGTAAATACAATCCATAACTTTGTAGCTCAATACTTAAAAAAATAGAAACTAAGTCGCTTGTTGATACTAAAAATGTCGCTCCTGTGACGATAAAAAGTAAAATTAATGGGTATTCAATTATTTTAAATTGTTCTCCCATTTTATTCTGGATTTGGCTTTTGTAATATAAAAAGTTATAGAATAGTAATTTAGTTAAAGAAGAATATTCTTTTAATCAAACTTTACGAGGGTAAAATGCTGTCAATTGTAATATTACGGCACTTATTAAGAAAATAAAGATCTGAAAGATTTGGGTAGTACTTGTTATATGAAATAAACCTCCATATAGACCTATACCAGTACCTAGGCTAGTAAGAAATAAAGTATTTAAAGCTAGTAAAGAAGAGTAAAGTAAAACGATTATAGCAACTCTACTATAGAGTATAGATTTATCTCGTCTTAAAGAGACGGCATTAGATAATATTAAAAATAAAATTGAAAATATGATCATAATAAAGGTTTACGGAGGAATTGAACCCCTTATCATCGATTTGCAATCGAAACGCAAAACCATTTGCAACATAAACCTAATGTATATTATTTATATCAAATACTCTCCTACTCAATATAAAACATATACACCAGTTAACCTAAACTTTATGAATTAACTAGATAAAATATATAAAAAGAATTATAAATTTCCAATCTAATTTTGGTTATTGTTGTTCATTTGAATTTCTATAAATTGTATTCTAGAATTAAGTAGAGTAGCTCTGGCTTCTGACCTAACTTTATCTTTACTCAATGTTTCTAAATCATTTAATATTCGATTTTTTAGTTGAAATTCATGTTCAGTTGTAGGAACTGTAGGCATTGTGGAAAAAGCTTGTTGAGCATAAACAAGTTTATTTTCTAACATTTGTATTTTAGCTAAATAATTGTTTCTTTGGGATATTGCTGTTTCTAAATCCATTTTCTTGAATTGATTTAGTATGTGGCTGTTATAGTTGATATGTTGACATATATCATCATGTATTGGTACTTCACCCCCGGGTACGTTAAAACCTGGCCCTGGGTTTATTTTTTTTGGAAAAAAGACTGAAGCGGGATCTACACCAGGGAAAACTCTAGACCATGTAGAGAAAGGTGGTTCAGTAGCCGGTGCTACTTGTTTACCTTTATCCAATGATTGGGTATCACTTTCAATAACTCCTTTATCTGGGCCTCTACCCCTATCATAAAAAGGATGTACTTCTTTGTCTATACCCTTTCCCTTGTCTGAAGGTCTATTTCCGTTTAATTCATCATCAGATTCCATTGCGTTATATAACTTATACTTAGGTTTAGTTGTTTCCGATAAAGATCCACCATCTACTTTCATGGTATCTCATCCAAATAAGAATTGATTTAAATTGAAGTTAGTACCTTTTACACCAAAGTGTTCTGTAAATATACCTATTAAACCATTGTTAATTGTTCATCCTAATAATCCTATACCGACATTGCTTCCAAAATCACTATACTCTACATGTAAATTACCTGATATAGAATATTTAATTAAAGCTACTACAATTATAGTAACCATTGCACTTAAAAATTTTGCTAAAGTAAACGCTACCACCGCGGTTTTTATAGTCTTTAGTATATTATTTTTATTCATGTTTTTTGGTTTTGTTGTAATTTTTTATAGTTACTTCCTACTATCCACCATTTTCGCAGGTAAGTCACGGGGTAGTAACCCTAAGATGTTATTACGATATAACTAAACTAGCTTATAAAACTCTCCACTACCCAACCTAAAATCCCGAATACTACCCTCCACCTACTCCCCCCCCCCCATCTTAACAAAAATCAAGATTACCCCCTCCCAACAAAAATATCACGAATAAAGCATCCATGTAATTTTATATAATTGCAATATTTTAGTTTAACATGGCAAAACGTATATGTGGTATATCTTATATTAATTGCTTGCTTTTTATCTAAAGTATACCCTCTATATCTAACATAAGTGTATATCCTAAAATATACACAAAGTAAATCACGATTAGTGAATCCCAGAAATGTTAAATATAGAACACCATCCCTAAAACACTAATTTTAATTTGTAACTTGGTATTTATTAACCAAACCCCATTGTAAAAGAGTGTTTTTAACCAACTTTATTATAAAAAAGCTATAAAAAAGACCACCAGATATATAAATATTTTTAGATGTATCCTGCTTTATCGTTTAGCTAACAATAGTTTATATTTTTGTTTTAAATTATATGTATAATATAGAAACTAACTATACTGTTCATTGTGTTTTTATAAGATTTACTTATTACCATTTCTCGCAAAATGGATCAGACTATGTATTTATTTGTTTTAATTTAATTTATGTAATATCTAATGCAACGCGAAATTAAAAAGGGGCATTTTATAATAATAAAACACACCATCACAATAAAAGTATTAAAATATAAGTAAGAATATTTGTTTTTTATAAAAAACAAATATAAATAAACACAATAGTTATTTATTACTTACTCAACCCTTAACTCCATATGCACCATTAGGATTTTTAGAGCTTGTAACAGAGTATTGTACATTTGATTTAACAATACCCCTTAACATTATAGCTGATCATCCTCTAAATGAGGAATCTATGTTTTTTAGACCACCTTTCCATTTCATTTTAAATACTGATCTAGAAGCTGTAGCCCGTCTTGTTAACCTACCTTTAGCTTCAACTCTTACACCCCTTACAACCATATGTTTTAGTGTTCTAAGTACATAACGTTTTAATGAAACAGAAGATACTTTAGTACATCATTTTTTAACTATTTTAAGGCGTAACTCTTTAACTGGTGTGTAATAATCTGATAATAGATTACTTATAGTACGTATAGCATTATCATTTATCATAGAACTAACAATATTATTTCTAATCCTATTAACAAGATATACATTCTTGTCCCGTTTACCTAACCGTCTTTCATCTATTTTGCTTATAGGCTTTGTTTTAAATTTACGCAAAGAAGATTTTAAAACCCTGTATAGTTTGTTATTTTTGTTTTCTAGTTTTAATGCTACAGCTTGTGTGAATATGTCACTATTTAAATGCATCTTTTTCAAATTAACAATATTAAAGACCACTTTTTTGTTGTATATATTATTAACTAAATTATTTAGTTTAGATATAAATGGATTTGTAAATTTTAATTTATACATCTTTAATAAGACTATATATATAGATCATGTTTTGGTATACTTATGCTCTACATGAAATAAGTAATTATAATAACTAGGGTAATTTAATTTAAACCTATTAACTTTAGCATTAAAAATCAAATGCTTTTCATTTTCAGTTAATACATTTATTTCTACTAAATGCGTTAAATCCTCATAATATGTATTAATATTACTTAATATGTCATTTAGTTCAGTAATAATAGATGTAATAAGTGTAATGTATTTCAAATAATGCTTACGCAATGCTGAAAATTCGTATACACTAAATATTCGATTATATGTGATTATTTTATGACCTGCACGATTTCAAGTTATGGTCTTCTTTAATTTATTTCTAGGATAAAATAAACCTTGGCTAAGTCGCTTATAAGTATTAGATAAAACCATGCCTTGAGTACTATATAGATAAAAAGTAAGAATAACTTTATTATTGGTGTGTTTTAATTCTCCTTTTCCTACAAACACCCTTTTACTAGATGCTCGTCTAATTCTTGCAGGTATAGGTTTAAGGAAACGTGGCTTACGTTGCCATCTGAATTTTTCTCTTTTTTTTGGTGTGAAAAATTTAGGGTTTACTCACGAATTAAAATAACTTTTTAACAGGCTCATAAGGCTTTTATCGGCGTTAGGTAAGGTTTTTATATAGTTATGATTATATGTATAAATACTATTATATCATTCTTGAGCTGCGGGTGTAAAGTGCCTAGTTATACCTGTATCAGTCTTTATGTATATTAAAGGTTTAATTATCCTTTTGTGACTTTTTTTATTAAATAATAAGGGGGTATTGTTTTCTAAAGAGAGTTGTTGGCACTTTTTATTATTTAGTAGTTTTAATTTACTAATGTTTTTATTATTTATATGTGGTTTTAAGATATTCACTTATTTTTATTATTTTGGTTTTACTTGTTTTTATGGCTTAATACCTGTCAAATATTTAAGACTATTTCATTAATATATATTATATTAATAATTACGCAATTAATATACGATTATATAAAGTAAAAGAAAACAAATGTAGGATTATTAGTCGTTGAACGTTTTTACTTTAGAATATTTAAGATTGTTAAATATTAAGTAAAATTCGCTTCAAGTTTACTTAAAAAGAAGTTATTCTTGAAATTAACCCAGTTAATAGCAATAAATTATAAGTTAAACTTATAATTTATTGAGGGACAAACATGTATATCCCTAGCGTAATTTATTCAAAAATCCAATACAAAAGGTACGCTCTCGTTTTTTTTTATTTAAATTTTACTCGAGCTGCTTATAAAACTACTATTTCAAACCTTTCCTTCACAGTACTATACGCTGTCGCTTATATATTATATTTAGTTTTAAAGTAAGGTTCCCCTTATGTTCAAGCAGGCTATCCCCATTTTACTTGTTTAATTTCTCTAAGAGTTCATGTGTTCAATAATATTTAGACACAATTTAAAGTTTATGCTCTCTTTAATATATAGCTAGGTATCCATAATAGTTTCTTTATATACTTTACTTTTCCTTATTTGTGCAAAGCACAAAAGGAAAAGAAATCCCAACTAGATATCTCTACACATTACTAATTTACTATAAAAAAAAAGGCAACAGTATTTCGGATTATTATTCGAACATAACAAGTCCTCAACCCAAATCTTCTACTTCCTCCAATGGTATATCAAAGTAATAATATTTTAATAAAATACTAAACATACTTTATTTACCGCCAGTCGATTTCGAATAGACACAAATCATTTGGAAGCATTTACAGAAAAAAAGAGCTAAAAATGCTTCTAAAATACAGTAGAAAAACGTTTATCTATTGCTAAATATAGAAGTAAATCTATAATACTTAAAGTAAATAATAAAAAAAAATGTATAAAAACAACCAGAAAATTAGTTATTTATAACAAAATACAACGCAGATATATGTAAAGTAGAAACCAAACCATAGAAGAATTTAATTATATAAATTAAATATAACTGTGATTTTTTTTTAGTTAGTACGCTAAAGGTAATATCTAAATATTGGTGTATTAATAATGTGTCCCACAGTATGAGCATACCCTACCGGGAATTACTCATACTTCTATATCATTTAAGGCACATATAGGACACCTAACTCCAGTCATTGGTAATACACCAATATCTAACCCTAAAGTAATGAAAATTAATATAAACACCTAGGTGCCAAAAAACCTAAAACACGTGCAAATTACTTTGTAAAGGTAAACTAACAAAGGCATGAGGTTTAGGTGGACTACTTAAAGCTCATTCTAATGAACTATAACTTCTATTTAACAGTGTTTGTAAAGTATCACTGTAGAATTGTGGAGTTAATCAAGGATATCTGCTTGTAGCTTTACCTTCAACTAATTGTAGATAAACTAAGTGTAAGAATAATCATGTAGCCACTACACTTATAATACTTCCAAAACTACTTATTAAGTTCCATCCCGCAAATGCATCAGGATAATCACTTATTCTTCTTGGCATTCCCTGTAGACCTAAGAAATGTTGAGGGAAGAATGTTACATTAACACCAATGAAAAGTAATCAGAAATGTACTTTTCCTAGCATTGTGTCATAAGATAAACCTAGTATTTTAGGTATTCAGAAGTATCATGCACTAAATAAGGCAAAGACAGCACCCATACTTAATACATAATGGAAATGAGCTACGACGTAATATGTATCGTGGAATGCAATATCAAGTGATGCGTTAGCTAAAACCACACCTGATAGTCCTCCAATTGTAAACATAAAGACGAAACCTAAAGCAAATAACATTGAAGGTGTTAAATGCAAGGATCCTCCATAACATGTTGCCAATCAACTGAAGATTTTAATCCCTGTTGGCACAGCGATAATTAATGTCGCAGCTGTGAAGTAGGCTCTTGTGTCCACATCTAAACCGACTGTGTACATGTGATGACTTCAAACTACGAATCCTAAGACTCCTATTGACATCATAGCATATACCATCCCTAAATATCCAAACACGCTCTTGTTAGAGCTAGCGGATATTGTAGTACTTATTATACCGAATCCGGGTATAATTAATATATAGACCTCTGGATGACCAAAGAATCAAAATAGATGTTGATAAAGTATTGGATCACCACCTCCAGCAGCTTCAAAGAATGATGTATTAAAATTTCTATCAGTTAAAACCATTGTAATTCCACCTGCAAGTACAGGTAATGACAGTAATAATAATACTGCAGTAACAACTACAGCTCATCCAAATAAAGCTAATTTGTGTAACCTGATACCCGGACTTCTCATATTAAGAATAGTAGTTATGAAGTTTATAGCACCTAATAAACTACTTATACCTGATAGATGTAGTCCGAATATTGCTAAATCTACACTAGGTCCACTATGACTTTGAACTCCACTTAAAGGTGGGTAAAGAGTTCAACCAGTACCTGCACCGTTTTCTATACCACTAGCAAATAAGAATAATAATAAACTAGGTGGTAATAATCAGAAACTTATATTATTAAGTCTAGGGAATCTATATAAATATATATCTTATATTTAACTTGGTCAATGACCAGGGTAATTTTTATTTAAATTGTAAATATTATTTATTAAACTATCACTTACAATTCCAGCATTAATAACTGTTCCATCAGGACCAACAGAAGAGTCTGATATAAACTGAGGATTTTCAGCCTTTACATGAGCTCATATTCTGCTTAAGAAAAGTTTTTGCGGAGTAGCATGATTATTTGACCCTGGCTCTAAACCACAGTTATATGTTGAATAACCCCTTCCACATTGGGAAAGATAATCACCAAGGCGTTTAGTGTCAGTATCTTGTCTTATACCATCTGCTGGGTGGTTATCACCCCCTTGCGGTTCAGAAGAACCACCTCCGGTAGAATTTGTATTACTACTAGAAGCTGCACCATTACTATTTTGGCTTGCAGCCTCCCTTACAGGATCATAAGGGGTACTGTTAGTATAAGACTCTGTACCAGACCATTCTGTATTAGATGATGAATCTAATGATCAATCTAATTGAGCAACTGTATCAAGGTTAGCCAAAAGACAATTAAAATCTAAACTACACATAAATAATAAACAATTTATAATAAAAATGGCTACTGGAATAATAAAAGGAATATACTTTATATACGTATATAGATTTGAGAATCTATTTATGTATCTTATATGAATACCATTAAGATACATATTTAAAAATAAGCATATTTCATGCCAAATAGGACTATGTCTTCATCCTTTATCTCAATAAATGAGATAAGGAGCCACGCGTATAGTCTCTGAGGATCCTACTTACAACAATAACTATATTAGCTATGACTGTTTTGGTTTCCTGCATATTCTTCCCATGTATATATAAGTGTTACGACTAGTTCAGTTGAAAATACAACTTTATAACTTTAAACTTTAATTTTTAAAGTTTAAAATTCAACCAGGTGTCTATATACCTGTTAGTAAGGCTGATTACCCTTAACTCGAGAAATTCCATGCATATGGCGCAGTAATAATTGAGAAACTTACGCTTCTCAACGGCATTCCCTTTAGGTAAAAACATTTTATAATTTATTTAAATGATCTCAATTAAAACATGATCTATTTTTATTCATATTATTTTTTAACAGATCTATATTAGCCATGCTTTCAACACTTAAATGCAAATCTTTTATAATTAATTCTGCTGCTGTACTTCAATCTTTATATTCTAAAAACTTAGAAGATAATAAAGGAAAAGTACTGAAATAAGAAGTAACAATAGATAAAGACTTCTTGCTGGAAGCTGTAATAGTATAGTATTCTCTACCTGTAGCTAATTGTTTTCTAGTTAGAAGACTACAACCTAAAAAATTAGATATTTCTGAAAGTATAGAATAATAACTAATATTGGTTATAGGATCTAACATCCTTTGTTCAACTCTTAGTCTACAAGATATTTTATTTTTTAATGCACCATTTTCTATCTTAGTATGTTGTATAGAAAAACTACCATTTGCATCTATAAACCCTGCTAACCAGCTATCTTTATTTAAAGATCCTAACTTAATAGGTAACTTATTTATATTTAAGCTATGATTTTTATTTAATCAATCTGTTAAAAGATAAACTTGATTTATTTTAGGTGTTCTAAGTTCACCGTTAATTAAATTAATTATTTTAACTAATCCTTTTACTTCTGAAACTGTTAGTACACAAGCATTCTTTTGAGGTTTATATGCAATATGACCGTATTCTATTATCCTAATAAGTTTAGTAGCTAACGGTGCATCTTTAATATGAAATGTTATACAAAATCTAGGGTTATGATTTTTTATAGTCATACTACCACTCTTTTGTATTCAAATATGACCATCTCCTTCAAACAAGCCAGCTAAATATGAATTTAAAGAAGGGTTTATACTTAAGTTGAGCCGTTTTATATTATGTTGTTTTTTACCAAGGAGGTTCTTTGTATTTGCCATATCTGGACCCCCTACAAGTAATGGTAATAAAAAATTACCAAAACCTCCGATTAAGGCAGGCATAACCATAAAGAATATCATTAATATAGCATGAGCTGTAATGATACTATTATATAGTTGATTATCTGCAATATATTGAACACCAGGTCCGCTTAATTCTAATCTGATTAAGACAGAAAAAGCAGTACCTAATAATCCTGAAAATAAAGCAAATATCAGATATAGTGTTCCTATATCTTTAGCATTTGAAGACAAGAATCAACGTTCTGTTCATAAAGATATGCTTGTCTTTAGTACAGAAACCTTAGACCAATTTGTCTCTTCAGGTTCATTTACTGACATATTTCCTTCATATGAAATATTGTTGGCATGGAGATGGTAAACAGGCAAGGAACGAGCCAACAACTCTATACTTTTAAACAATAAAATAATATTGTGAGTAATAGGTAGGATAGTTACTTAAATGTTATTTTTTTTTTTTATATTTTTTACTTTCTATGCAAGGTCAGCACAAAATACCATTAGAAGTTTTTCAACAAGTACCTAACTTGAACTTTAAATACATCATTATGAAGAATACCCTTTACAAATTAAGCTAATAAAGCCTCACACTTTATTTTGCTTAAAATACTTTTTATTCTACTTACTAATATATAAAACACAATAGTATTCAGGTTCGAAGAGATAAGTATTTGATAATATAAAAATAAAAGGATGATAATTCTTATCCAAGACTTGAACTTGGACCCAGATATTAGAAGTATCCTGCTCTACCATTAAGCTAATAAGAGTTAACTAAAAAAATACTTCTTTGTTATATAATAAAATTATATAAAACAATATATCGATTTTAATCGGGACAGCGTTACAGTTAATATCATAACATCTACCTTTATATCTAAATACGAAAAGTTGTATTAAAAAAAAGGAGTCTGAAAAACTTTAGAGTATACTATTACTATTGTAACATAATATTTTATTATAAACCTGCTTACTTTGGATACTTTTAAGCCAGGTATAATCGTAAATGATTAAAGCAAATAAACATGTTGCTTATGATAATATTAAAAAAATATTAAAATACCCTAATGTATATTTTTTAGTTTTATATCAAATATTATTCGACTACATATAATACCTGCATTTATAGTTAGTATTAATAATATAATACTTAGAGTAAAAAAAAGAACTAAACTTATGTTTGAAAAATATATTTGATAAATAATGCTTTTCATAAATATATAATTGTATATATGGATGGAAACAGCTCTAACTACACCAGGTAGTACTGGTATTGAAACAACTATAGCATAACCAATAATAGCTTCGCTAATATTTAAACTTTAAAGACTTACGAAAGCATGAGGTTTAGGGCACTCGTCAATGCTCATTATAAACTATTATTACTAGTACTTAATTCAATTAAACTATTTTCAATTAAACTAACTAAAGGTACTATAATTAAAAAGTGAGAAAAATATATAACTGTACTTATTTGTCCAAACTCTATAAATGGTGATTCCACATGTTTAGCACCTAATACCATTAATATTAAAAAATTAGCTACAAAGATATAAAAAGCTATTTTACTTAAAGGTCTAAATTGTATACCTCTACTTCTACTTAAATCTGTGTATGGCATAGCCAATAATATTAAGATAGCACTAAGCATAGCTATAACACCTAATAGTTTATTAGGTATAGATCTTAAGATAGCATAGAAAGGCAGAAGATACCATTCCGGAACTATAGCAGGTGGAGTTTGCATAGGATTAGCCATTACATAATTATCACTATCTCCTAATAAGTTTGGCATGAAAAATACCAATACACTTAATATGATTATAAAAAGAAATATAGTAACCAAATCTTTAAATAAGAAATAAGGTGCGAAAGGTAACCTATCGTAGTTCCCTGATACACCTAAAGGATTACCTGATCCTGCACTATCATGAAGTGCGATTAAATGCATTAATACCAAAGCGGCTAATACGAAAGGTAATACGAAATGTAGAGCAAAGAATCTGTTTAAAGTGGCATTGTTAACACTAAATCCACCTCATAAAAATTCAACAATATCTTGTCCTATTCATGGTATAGCACTCATAAGGTTAGTAATAACTGTAGCACCTCATAATGACATTTGTCCATATGGTAGTACATAACCCAGGAAACCGGTAACTATCATTAATATAAAAATAACAGTACCAAGAGTTCAAACTAATGTTCTAGGTGCTCTGTATGATCCATAATATAGACCTCTACCTATATGTAGATATACTAAAAAGAAAAAAGCTGAAGCTGTATTACTGTGTAAATAACGTATTAATCACCCGTTATTTACATCACGCATAATATGTTCTACAGAATTAAATGCTTCTAATACACTAGGGTTGTAGTGCATAGCTAAAGTTACACCTGTGACTATTTGTATAACTAAACAAAAAGCCAATAAAGAACCAAAATTTCATAAATAACTTAAATTACTTGGTTGTGGTGAATCGACTACATATGAATTAACTAATTTTAATAAAGGGTGGCTCTTGAAAATTCTCATGTCTATTAGATTAAATTTATGGTGATTTTTTGTTGTTAGAAAGGAGGGAATAACTAATTTTTTACTAGTGTACAAAATATGGATTTTTTGTAAACATAAACATAGATGTTTATTGTTCACAAGTTCTGAAAAAATATCTTTCATTACTAATTAATAAGTGTAATATATAACATTATACCTCATCTGCACGTTTTTCATTACGCTTTTGGCATAACTATTAGTTATAAAATTTAACATATTAAATTGACAAAATATAAAAAACATTCTATTTACGCTTTATAATAAAACTAATGATCAACGTCTTTCCCTGAAAATATATATTTAACGTAATAGAGCCTATGACTATTATATAACGTTATAGAACTGGAAAACATAGAAAGCTTATAGGCTATACTTTATTATAAATATTGACATTCCTAAATATAACATTAACTAGTACAGATATTACCAAGAGAGAAAGTTGAATTCTCATTCTTAATGCATGAAATTAATGTTCTAACCAATTGAACTATCTTGGCTATTAAGTAATAATAAAAGGTGAATACCCTGATTTGAACAGGGAACGTACTGTTCCACATACAGCTACTCTACCATTGAGTTATATCCACGAAAAATATAATTATAGTATAAGGAATACTTCTTTTTTTTTTTACATATACTATATAATTATGTTGGGGTGATTCGAACACCCAATGGTAAATACCAAAAATTTATGACTTACCGATTAGTCTACAACATATGTATTTTCGAATAATTCATATAAAACAGCTAACTATAAAATATAAGGTAAATCCGACTTGAACGGATAAAATTAAAAATCAAATAGTCCTAAGCTATTCATGTCTACCAATTCCATCACTACCTTTTATTTATAAATAACTTATGTACATAAAATATAAATAGTATCTTTTTTCAAATAATAAATATAATCCTGTCTAAGAAATAGTACCTGCAAGACCTCACGCAGTAGTATTTAGGTATACAAACCATAGTTTGCAGTTGCATAATTTATTTATAGGTAGACGCTGTCTTAACGCAACCTACACTCACAAAAACGGTAACAAATATAACCGTAATTATATATGAAAATTAAATTAATACTACTGTTTTACCTAATCAATATAAGTTTAAGGATAATAGTTAACTATTGCCGTTTTCATTATTGAGATATATAACTTTACTTGTGTTTTACCTGGAATAAAAAAAAATCAATAGTCCTCAATTACCCTTTTGCATACTTATCGTTTATAAAAAAGCCAATTATAATATCTTATAAATAACTATCATTGCTCGAGATAAGATTTGAACTTACAGCCTAGGTCGCTTCAAGACCCCGCTCAACCAATTGAGCTTCTCGAGCTTAATTTTTATTATCCTTGCGTTTTTATTCCTTCCTAATTAAGTATGGATGAGCAAAATATAAATTTTAATTTATTGAGGTCATTTTTACTTGCACGAATAGTCCATTAACTTACTTTTAAATAATTAGTAGATTTAACTTTTTAATACATAGTTCTTACTATGCCTGTTTGAATATAAATAACCTTAATACCTCAGACATTTGTTAGAAATATATACATTTGTATTTAGTATGCTTCAGTGTATTTTTTTTCAATTGAAAAAGGGTGTTTTTCTCTACTTTTATACTATTTAATTTTAGTAACATTTTAATGTATATATATCTCATGCTTACTCAGAATAATCTGCTAATTTATAAATATTGTACTTAGATTTAACATATATTTATGTCGATTTAAGTGTTTCTCATCTTTATTTTTAATTAGTGGATTATAAAAAAATCCACAACTTTATAACTAAGTTTTATTAAAAATTATAAGAAAGGTATTACCGATAAACTCCCAAACTTATCGAACTTAAGAAAATACTCTTATTTCAGAGTAAATTTTAGAAGATACCTGGAGACATCAGGACTCGATCCTGAAATAACGATATGCAAAATCGCAGTTTTACCAATTAAACTATGTCCCCTAGTTGTGTAGTTATAACTATTATCGTTAACTAATCATGGTCTTTATAATTATCTCTACTATGTTCTTGCAAGCGAGGATATACCTATTTTATTAGCCGTACTTGTAAATAGTACGGTAAATAAAAAAAGTCTGTATTTAACTTAAATTATACTTTTATATTAAGCTGTAAGCTGGATCTATATTTTATAAAAAATATAATAATCGTTCCAATATAAAACACCTAAATTTCAATTAAATTTATTTACAAGTTAATTTGTAATATATCTGTTTATTTTAATTACTTTTAGTTTTTTAATTTATCCGAAAGAGGACTTGAACCTCTACGATATTATATCAACGAAGCTTAAGTTCGTCCTGTCTACCAATTCCAGCACTCGGATATTTAAATAGAAATTACTGATGGATACTGCTAAGGCCAGAGTGATTTGAACACTCATCTCAGCTGTCATGAGCAGCTTGCTTTACCAATTAAGCTATAACCTTTATTAATAGATAAAAAGGTACGGACAAAGGACTTGCACCTCTATATACTGGACATGAGCCAATTATGTTACTATTACATCAATCCGCATTTAATATAAACAAGATCTTTTTTTTTTATATACTTTTAAGTAAAACAATTAATATAAACTATTTATATACTATATGGTATATATTAATACTAAATTTTAGCCCCAGAGGGGATCGAACCCTCGAATGTAATGACGAAAACATTATGTCTTAACCACTTGACTATAAGGCCTTAGTTAAAATTAAAAACGATAAAAGCATGCTTAAATATAGTCCAGTGCAAGTATCGCACTTGCTTCAGCTGGTTACAAAACAGCTACATTACTTTTATGCTAACCAGACTTAGCTAACCTGACTAAAAGTAAGGTTAGCAAATGTTTTTTCTTTTATTATTAACAATCAATATATCTATATTATCCGGTCTAATTGCTGTTACCATCATACAACCAGGGTGTGCATGACTACCACTTATTAACTAAGACTTACGTAGTTCATTCCGCCGCATCCACCACGGATGGGTATTCCTGAATGGAATAGAGGCAAATCCTCCTTTATACATTATGAGTGTTTAAAGCCTATTTATGCGATATCTATTAGATTTAGTTTAATACAAAATTAGTACTTTATGCCTAAAAATATTTAAATTCTTTCAGCTAAAGCCTAGCATTAATTGGTCATGAATTAATCGTAGTGTTCAACTACGTATATTTAAGAATATCTTAAAGTAAGTTTCGTGCCTAGATGCATTCAGCACTTATCTTTAACTAACATAGCGTTCCTGCCGTGCCTATGCTATAAATTTACTTAAGTGAAAGTAACATCCCTGTATAATAGCGTATGCTAATAATTAAATTAATATGGTATACTAAAAATTAAAAAGAATAGCGTATGCAAATACTTAAATTAATATTGGGCGCATAAACAACAGGTAAACCAGAGGTTAATATACCCAGCTCCTTTCGTACGAGGGGGATATCCTTATTCTATTCTAATTTCCTCTAGAAGATAGAAACCATACTGTCTCACGACGTATTTAACCCAGCTCGTGTAACTTATTAATCGACGAACAGTCGAACCCTTCATGATTCCTGCATTCATGTGGATAAGTTAA
>Ga0302155_10000402_pt1 | contig 34968 bp, 29 predicted proteins | sample I_Bog_N3_1_FD_193508 | JGI IMG/M metagenome (GOLD analysis project Ga0302155, IMG submission 193508) | Peat permafrost microbial communities from Stordalen Mire near Abisko, Sweden - I_Bog_N3_1 | ecosystem: Environmental > Terrestrial > Soil > Wetlands > Peat | place: Sweden: Abisko, Stordalen...
TGACTGGTGTATTCGGCCAGATGTTCGAGCGGTACGGCGCAATCTTCGATAAAAGAGACCGGTTTGCCATCGCCTTTCATACTCATCATGATATTCAGACCGGCTTTGCGCACTTCCCACAAGGCCTTCTGTTCGGTCTCGTTGGGCATCTGCACGACCGAACCGGGCAATTGCAGATCGCCCATCAATTCATTTAAGCGGGATAGTTTTTGCAGTGCCTCATCGCGATTGTCGCCGATGAACTCAACCAGAAGAATTGCTTCTGGATGACCTGTGAGCGCCTTTTCGATCACCGGCCTGAATGCGGGATTATCGATGGCCAGATCGATCATGGTGCGATCGACCAATTCCACGGCAGTCGGACCAAGCTTGACGATGTGCTGGGTCAAGTCCATGGCCTGATAAAAGGTGGGGAAATTGACCACCCCGAGCACCTTGTGCTTGGGGATAGGCTGCAAGGACAACGTCATCTGCCGGCTATACGCCAACGTGCCTTCAGAACCCACCAGTATCTGCGCCAGATTGGCCATGCCATCATCAGTGTAGGCGCGCGGATTCTGACAATCGAAGATGTCGATGTTATAGCCGGCGACGCGGCGCAACACTTTCGGTACCCGCTCGATGATTTCTGCGCTTTCACGCCGGGCGATGCGCTGCAGTCCTTGTGCGATATCACCCAAGCGGCCGCTGGTAGGCATTGCATCGAATCTGCCAAAACGCCCTTGCGTGCCATCGGCAAGAATGGCGTCAATGGACAACACGTTGTGCACCATGTTGCCGTATTCAATGGAGCGCGAGCCACAGGAGTTGTTGCCGGCCATGCCGCCCAGCGTACACTGCGCGGCAGTCGAAACGTCGACCGCAAACCACAAGCCATAAGGTTTCAACCAGGCGTTCAGATGATCCAGAACGATCCCCGGTTCAACTGTCACCGTGCGTGCAGCGCGATCAAAATCAATGACCTTGTTGAGCCATTTGCTATTGTCGATGACCAAGGCCTCGCCGACCGTTTGCCCACACTGGCTGGTGCCGGCACCGCGCGCGAGCACCGGCATGTGATGACTGCGTGCGATATCGAGCGCCGTCTCCAGATCACGCTGATCGCACGGCACCACAACACCGATCGGTGTGATCTGATAAATGGAAGCATCGGTGGCATATCTGCCGCGATCGGCTTTGCCAAACAGTACATCGCCGCGCAGTTCACTCTGTAACTGTTTAGCCACATTTGACGATGCACCTCCCTGATAAGGAAGCGGAAACATAGGTTTAGCCAACATAGAGAAAATCCTGTTTTGAAGTAGAAATCAAAAATTAAGCATTGATCTTCGACGCACCGGCCAGACCATTGGTATCGTGATGCTCAAATTTGCTGTCTGGCTGCATGCGGAATGCCAGAACCACCCCAAAAGCCATCAGAATCATGCTGCCCACAAATGGCAGTTCCCAACTGCCGAAACGATCGATCAGATAACCCGACAATACCGGGCTGATGATCGCGGCCAGCGCCGAACCACTGTTCATCATGCCGCTGGCGGTTCCGGAAAATTCTGGTGCGATATCCATCGGGATCGCCCACATCGGACCGATCGTCATTTCCGCGAAGAAAAAGCCTGCGCTCAAGCACAGAATCGAGACATAGACATTGTGGTTAAACATCAGCGGCAAGAGTGACAACAGCGTCAACAGCATGCACAGCGACACCATGTAACTGCGCGCACGTTTGAGATTGCCGGTGCGTTTGAAAATGTTGTCGCTGACGACGCCACCGAGCGCATCACCCAACACACCGGCAAAAAATACACTGGATGCGAATAGGGCAGATTTCTTGATATCCAGATCGTAGCTGTGCAGAAAATATTGAGGAATCCAGCTCAAAAACAACCATAAGGTCCAGCCGTAGCAAAAATACACCAGCGTGACTGGAAGCATCCGCTTGAACAAGGGACCCCAAGGTGTCTTTGGTTTTATTTTCTTTGGTGTAGGCAACTTGGCGAGCTCCTCAGCCGTCACCAACGGGTGCGTTGCCGGATCTTCGGTAAAGACGAAAGCCCAGACCACTACCCAGATCAGACTAAGCACACCGCAGAGATAGAAAGACGCGCGCCAGCCTTGTGTGGCCATGATAAACACCACTGCGGCCGGTGCGACGGCATTGCCGATACGGGCACATGCATGGGTGATGCCTTGGGCAAATCCGCGGTTTTCTTTTTTGACCCAACGCGACATCGCTGTTGTCGCAGCGGGAAACGTCGCGCCTTCACCCAGACCGAGCAACACGCGCGCCAACAGCATCGAGATCAAGCCGCCAGAAAAGCCGGTCAAGATGGTCGCCACGGCCCAGATAATGCCGCAATAAATCAGGGTACGCTTAGCGCCAAACTTGTCGCTTACCCAGCCGCCAATAATCTGAAATACCAGATAGGGATAAGCAAAAGCGGAAAATACCAATCCGATTTCTGTCTTGGAAAGATTGAACTCCTTGCCAAAGCCGGCCGCCGCACTACTCACATTGACGCGATCCAGATAGGTAATAAAGTACATCAGGCATAGCATAACCAGCACGATTGTCGTCGCGCGCAAGCGAAAGCATTTCATTTTTGTCTCCGATATTGATGGGCGCCTCAAGCGCCCCTCTTGTCACACTCGCCATCTGTGCGGCGTCATGCGAGCAAGAGTATTTCGACATGCGTTCGGTTTGGTTATGCCGCGTTGATCAAAGGTGATTTTCGTGAGGTGGAGAGATGTTCCATCGCAGCGAGAACGCCACTGCCGAGCAAGGGTACGCCCGCCAGCTTCAAGCCCATTTCGCAGCCGGACAGGGTTGCCATGAGCGTCAATTCGTTGGCTTCGCCAAGATGGCCAATGCGGAACATGCCGCCCTTCATTTTTCCCAGTCCGGTTCCCAACGACATGTTGAAATTCTCATAGATGATTTTACGCACCGCATCAGCGTCGATGCCGACCGGCATCATGACGCCAGTCAACACGGGGGAATACACTTCGGGATCGGCACATTGGATCTCCAGCCCCCACGCTTGCACGGCTTTACGGCAGGCTGCAGCCAGACGCTGATGACGGGCGAAGACGTTTTCCAGGCCCTCACCCAGAATCATCTCCAGCGCTTCGGAGAGTCCATAGAGCAAGTTGGTATTGGGGGTGTAGGGCCAGTAACCGCTGGCGTTCATTTCAATAATATCGGCCCAATCCCAAAAAGCGCGTGGCAGCTTGGCACTCTTGCTGGCGGCGATGGCTTTTGGGGAAACCGCATTGAAGCTGATGCCAGGTGGCAGCATCAATCCTTTTTGTGAACCGGAAACGGTGACATCAACGCCCCATTCATCATGCCGGTAATCGGCAGAGGCCAGACCGGAGATCGTATCGACCAGCAGCAAGGCTGGGTGACCGGCCGCATCGATGGCCTTACGTACGGCGGCAATGTTGGAGGTAACGCCAGTGGACGTTTCGTTGTGCACCACGCAGACGGCCTTGATGACATGCGCGGTATCCTTGCGCAGACGCTCTTCGATCAGATCGGCCTGCACACCTCTGCGCCAACCTTCGATGCCCGGCAGTCCAATAAACTCAGGCTTCAGACCGAGTGCCTCGGCCATTTTTTTCCACAATGTCGCGAAATGTCCTGTCTCGTACATCAAGACCGTATCGCCGGCACTGAGCGTATTGGTTAATGCCGCTTCCCAAGCGCCGGTACCGGAGGCGGGGTAAATCACAACGGGCTGTTCGGTCTTGAAAATTTTCTTGATACCCGCCAGCACCTGCAAGCCAAGCGCGCCGAACTCAGGTCCGCGATGGTCAATGGTGGGATAACTCATGGCCCGCAGAATGCGATCTGGCACTGGGCTAGGGCCCGGGATTTGCAAGAAATGACGGCCAGCCGGATGAAAATCTAGTGTTAACATTTATCTCTCCTCTTCGTTATTGAATTTTGCATTCAAAATACTTTATCAGTCGAAATAGACTTCGTAAAGGTAAATTTTACGGTCGGAACTAGCCACCCCTGTTAGCAAGCGGCTCATTAAAAATACAATAAGCGATTGTTTTATATGGATAAAAATTGACTTTATAGTGCCCTAAAGGCGACTTGGAACGATGTTAAATTGCAAAAAACCACCCTCAAATATTTTGGTGTTAGAATAAAACAGATTAGATAAAAATGAATTTTGAATGAAAAATACAATTGATAACGTCGTAGAAGCCCCCCCATCTCCTCTCGTACCGAAACTGGCACGGCAACGGCTGCACGATACGGTGGTGGAGCATTTGCGCAATCTGATCGTGGAAGCCGTGCTGGTTCCCGGCATCAAGTTAAATGAGCGCGAACTGTGCGAAACTTTGGGTATTTCGCGCACGCCTTTGCGAGAGGCTTTGAAGGTGCTTGCGGCAGAGGGATTGATCGAGATCTCACCGAACCGTGGCGCTTCTGTAGCTAAAATGTCCGAAACCGAGATATGGGAAACATTCGAATTGATGAGCGCCTTGGAGGCCTTCTCGGGAGAATTGGCCTGCAAACGCATCACGCCGGTGGAGCTGGCGGCGATCAAGGCGCTCCATTACGGCATGCTGGCCTGCAAGGCACAAAACGATTTACCTGGCTATTACCTGCGCAATCAGGAAATTCACGACAAGATCAATGAAGCGGCGCAGAACTCGGTATTGCGGCAGACTTATTTGTCATTGAATCGACGACTCAAAGCATTGCGCTTCAAATCGAATTTTCAGCCTCGGAAATGGGACACCGCAGTCCACGAGCATGAAGAGATGATTTTGGCGCTAGAGTCTCGCGATGGAAAACGCTTGTCTGCCATCCTGCGCGAGCATCTTCTGAGCAAACGAAATGCGGTGTTGAGCAATCCGCTCATGCCATCGGAAAACCTGCCCGACCATCCTGCCAAGGTCAATTAAGCAGGAAGTCAATCCAGTAACACGCCCAGCGGAACAGTCAACTTTCGGCAAAAAACTGGCTGGGGGTCTGGTCGAACTGCTTGCGGAACATGCTGGCGAAGGCGCTCGGGCTGTCGTAACCCAGCGCCAGGGCAACATCAATGACTTTGTCACCGGCCGCCAGCAGCTCCAATGCCCGCAACAGTCGGGCCTGCTGCCGCCATTGGCCGAAGGTCATACCGGTTTGCTTCACGAACAGCCGCTGGATGGTCTTCACATCGACCGCCAGGCGCCGTGCCCAGTCAGCCATGGTCGAACAATCGTCCAGTTGCTGCTGCAACAGTTTGCAGATGCGCAGCAGCCGCGGGTCGGACGGCATCTGCAACGATAGCGGCAACACCGGGAGGACGCGTATTTCGTCAAGGATCAACTGCATGACGCGGTCGTCGCGCGTACCGGCGACATACGGCTGCGGCAATACCATCGCGGCGCGAATGAGCTCGCGCAACAAGGGCGATATGCCCACAGCCTGGGTTTTGTCCAACAACCTGGGAGCAGCAGTTGGCGCTACCATCAGACTGCGCATGTGCACCTCGCCAATGCAACCAATCGCATGGGTCATGCCGGCCACCATCCAAATGGCGCGGGTGGGCGGAACCACCCAGCGGCCAGTCTCCGCCTGCACCACCATGACGCCGCGCACGGCATAGATCAACTGGTGCTTGGTGTGTGCATGCGGCTCGATTTGCCAGCCGGCAGGATAGTCGGTGGCCTTGCCGGTAATGGGTGAAGGCGCCTCGTCGATATCTTTGAGAATCTTGGCCATGGCCTCGGGCTTGCGGAATGGATCCATGTCCTTTTCTCAAGGGTGGTTGGTGGATTGGCGCGCGACGTGCATGGCGAAGCTCTGGATAATTCTGTCTTACCGGACATAACGCACCGGCAGGCGGCCTTCTGTTTTGTTGAACGGCGGTCTGATTCCATTCTAGAGTGAAAGCCATTTCCATGACAACTTCCGCAGCAGCACCAGATGTCAGTAGTCCCATCGTCGCGTCGAAGAGCAAACCGGCCTTCGGCATCTTGGGCGCCATCAGCAGCGCCCATATGATCAACGACATGATGCAGTCGTTGATCCTGGCAATGTATCCAATCCTGAAAGGTGAGTTTTCATTGAGCTTTGGTCAAGTAGGACTGATCACGCTGACCTACCAGTTGACGGCCTCGCTGCTGCAGCCGCTGGTGGGCGTGTTCACTGACCGTCGGCCGCAGCCGTACTCGTTACCCCTTGGGATGATGTCCATACTCATTGGGCTAATGCTGCTGGCCTTTGCACCCAGTTTTGGCGTTGTGCTGCTGGCGGCAGCCTTCATAGGTATCGGATCGTCCATTTTTCATCCGGAATCTTCGCGCATCGCGCGGCTGGCTTCGGGCGGACAACATGGTTTCGCGCAGTCGCTGTTCCAAGTCGGTGGCAATACGGGTACAGCCATTGGGCCACTGCTGGCAGCTTTGGTTATCACTCCTTTCGGCCAGCACAGCATAGCCTGGTTCAGCTTGGTCGCAATGCTGGGCATCGGCCTGCTGCTGCAGGTGAGCCGTTGGTATGCGACACATCACATCGCTACCGCCGGCCGCAAGAAGCAGTCTACCGCGGCACCCTATCCGCGCAAGGTAGTAATGGGTGCCATTGCGGTACTGTTGATACTGATTTTTTCCAAATATTTCTACACCGCAGGTATCAGCAGTTTTTATACGTTTTACCTGATGGAGCGCTTCGGCCTGACGGTGCAGAACGCACAGCTGCATCTTTTTATCTTCCTGTTCGCCTCAGCCGTGGGCACAGTGCTTGGTGGTCCTATTGGCGATCGCATCGGCCGCAAACCGGCAATCTGGGCATCCATCCTGGGTGTAGCTCCGTTTGCGCTCTTGCTGCCGCATGCCAATCTGTTCTGGACAACGACGCTGACCATTGTGATCGGGTTGGTGCTGTCCTCGGCATTTTCAGCGATCCTGGTCTATGCCCAGGAACTGATGCCGGGCAAAGTGGGGATGGTGTCGGGTCTGTTTTTCGGCCTCGCCTTCGGCATGGGTGGACTGGGTGCCGCTGTCCTGGGAATCTGCGCGGATCGGACCAGCATAGCCGTCGTTTATCAGGCCATTGCCTACTTGCCACTGTTGGGTGTGGTGGCGATTCTACTGCCTAAGGAGGTACGCCGAGCCTGACGCCGTCAACAACATCAAATGGCCCGTGTTCACACGGGTCTTTTGGTTTTTTCAGCTGCCTCAATTCGCTTAAACGCGGATAAATTGAGTTCCATGAGCGCACTCCTCTACAATGCTCCCTTGATGCTCTTGCCACAGGAATTCGGACCGTATCTGCCATGACCCCCAAAGAAACAAAATCGCCGCAGTTCATTCCGCAAGGATTTATCCCCACACAGGAGCAGCGCGACATTCAACTGTCGCAGCATCGCATCAGCCTGATCCGCGCCAATGCCGGTGCGGCCAAGACGACCACTCTGGCGTTGCGTATCGGCGAGGCGATTGCGCGCGGCCTGGCGCCCGATAAAATATTGGCGCTGGTGTTTACCGATGAAGCCCGCGACGTGATGCGCTCGCGTATGGTGGACATTGGCATCGCCTATGCCACCGCCAAGCAGGTGCATGTCTATACCGTCGACGAATTTTCCAATAAATGTCTGGAACAGATCGAAGGATTTACCACACCGATACTGCCTTCGGCAAAAGACTTGAAACCCTATGTGCTCAGCGCATTGGAACGGGTGAGCGAACGTTACTTGCATCGCGTCGATTTTCTCGACATTCAAACCCATAGCATTGCCATCAGCCAGTTCCTGGAATGCCAGGTACGCCTCAAGGCCAAGTTGGAGCAGTTGGATGATATGGAGGAGATCGAGTATGTCGGTTTTGGCGAAATCGCAGAACGGCTTGGCGTGCCGCTGGCCGACTATCTGACCTGCCTTGAGTATGAGCGTATTCGCGCTGGCAACATGGAAGAAGTCTTGTTTCGCGGCCCCTTCGATTGCACCTATGATCTGGCGCGCAGTCTGGCCTTGAATCCAGAATCGAGAAGTCAACTGCCGTTCTACAAGCTCATCGTCGGCGACGAATTGCATGACTTGAACGAAGCCTCTTTCCAGATCATGCGGGCCTTGCTGGAACGCGGCGATACTTACTTTGTCGGTGCCGGCGACGAGGATCAGGTCATTTATTCCACCTACGGCGCCGATAAAAAATATCTGCAACACAGCTTTGCACAACTACAGCATAAGGCGGTCAAGTTTCCTTTGACGATGACGTATCGACATGGGCCGCATCTGGCCTACGCCATGCGGGCATTGAAACAAAAAAATGTTGAGTCCAATCTGCCTTTGCACACGCACATCATCGAGCAGCATTACGCCCCGGAGAATCTGGATAGCTGCGCGGCACTGGTCGTCCAGTCCTTGCAGTCATGGCGTCAGCAGAAACTGCCGTTAGAGGGATGTGCGATTCTGGTACGTGAACGGCACCAGTCGATCACGATAGAAAATGCCTTGATGCAGGCCGATATTGGCTATCGTACCGAGAAGATGCCGGGCTATCTGCGCCGTGAAGAAATTCTCTTTTTGCGCGGCATGATAGCGATTGCCTTGAAGAATCTGGACACCGTCAAATCCGTCGATGTGCGCCGCTCGATCGTGGAAGCCCTGGCCATCTTTGGCGAAGTGGCATTGACGCATAAAGAAATGGAATATGCCAAGCGCGTGATTGCGCAAGATCCGCAGATTCTCAATTCCTTCTTCACCGGTAAATTGCAAGATGCCAATCCGGAGGCGGAGAAATCGCCTATCGCCACAGTGGTGGCTTTCATCGAGGCTATCGATCCGAACACTGCTGCGGCCGCAGTACTCACGGAAATCGTCAGTCGCATGGATCTGAAGTCGGTCACCAACCGCATCTATGTGCACGCCAATGAGGCCTCGATTGTGGCGAAGTCGATTGCCGGCTTTATTTCCATGGCGGAAAAAATGGCGATGAATCTGCGTGATTTTTCCGTCTGGTTGGGTGCTGCCGATGAATTTTCCGGAACCAACAAAAAGAAAAACCTGGTCTTGCTGGACTGCGTTGCCAACTCCAAGGGCAAGGAATTCGCGCATGTCATCCTGCCCTTTCTTGAAGTGGGCGAGTTTCCCGCCCTCAACAAGAAAAGAGCGGAAGAAGAAAACCTGTTTTATGTCGGCGCCACGCGGACCAAACAGCGGCTCACGCTATTGTCTCCTCAGGCGCCAGCGCTGCGCAGCCCATTTCTGGCGGGCATGGATTTGTTGGCGGTCAAGGCAGCGGCGGATATCACCTTGAAAGAAAACGGCAAACTGACAGTGGCCAAGCCCTCGCGCATCGATCTGGTGGTGCCGTATGACGACAAGGATCTGGCCAAATCGATCGGTGCCAAATGGGATTCGGTACGTAAAGTCTGGTATGTCGGCAGCGAGGCAAATCCTGCCAGCTATGAAAAATGGCTGCCACGCGAATAAACATCTGCGGCAACCCTGTCGCAAGTTTCTCAATCCCGTTGAGCCAGCGCATTGCGGATGGCGTCTTCGGTCTGCTGGTAATCACCTTCGCCGAAGTGGCGATAGATGATTTGCCCTTTTTTGTTGACCAGGTATAAGGCAGGCCAATATTGGTTGTTATAGGCATTCCAGGTGGCGTATTGATTATCTTGCGCCACCGGGTAGCGGATGTTGTACTTCTTTAACGCCTCGGCCACATTGGCGCTGGCATGTTCAAAGGGAAACTCCGGCGTGTGCACCCCGACCACCTGCAAGCCCTGCGCTTTGTATTTGTCGTACCAGTTTGCCACATAGGGCATGATGTGGATGCAGTTGATACAGGTGTAGGTCCAGAAATCGATCAGTACAACCTGCCCCTTCAACTGCGCCATCTTCAACGGTGCACTGTTGTGCCACTGTTCTATACCGGTGAAATCCGGTGCCTGCGGCCCATGCTCAAGCGCTTGCGCCTGTACTGCACTGACGCACAAGAGTGCACTGGCCAATATGGCCTTCAAGGTCCATTTCATGACAACTTCCTTTCAGATCAGGGTGATCGATGACGTGCAAGACAAGACGGCACGCAGTCCGTATGGCATTAGTTCGCGCAATACGGACTGCAGGTTACAACGCTGCTTCATTTTTCTTGTTGCTGTCGATAAGTTGCCCGCGGGCATGGCTCCGACCAAAAATACGCTCTGGAAAACTGCCGTGGGGCACATGACAAAGCTCAATAATTAGATAACAATGGCCATCCTTAACGGCGGGAGGCATTGCCACCGTCAACCATACTCAATGGCAAGATTGATTTTGAGATCCGGAAACGATGAAAAAAACAAGATTCCACTTGGTATCGTGCCTGCTTGCATTGGTACTCAGTACGCAAAGTACTTTCAGTCTGGCGCAAACGTCGAAACCTGAAAAAACATTACAGGAACAAGTTGTCATGGTGCCTGTTGGCTCCGGACTTTTCGGCTTCCAATTGGAAACCACCATTTTCAAACCTCCCGGAGATGGGCCATTCCCTCTGCTGCTCATGAATCATGGCAAAGCCCCGGGCAATCCGCATTTTCAGAAACGCGCACGTTACGAAGTGATCAGCGAAGAATTTGTCAAACGCGGCTACGCCGTGGTCATTCCAATGCGCAAAGGTTTTTCCCAATCGGGTGGGCTGTATGTGGATGGCGGCTGCAATATCGAGGGAAATGGGCGTGCGCAGGCAGAGGATGTAAAGGCGGTTCTTGATTTTGTACTGGCGCAATCCTGGGCAGATAAAAACCGCATCGTGATTGCCGGCCAATCACATGGTGGCTTGACCACAATGGCGTTAGGAGCGACCAATTTACCTGGCGTTAAAGGACTGATCAATTTTGCCGGCGGTTTGCGCATCGATAACTGCGCATGGAAGCCGTCGCTGGTCGACGCCTTCGCCAATTTTGGCGCACTGACCAAGGTTCCCAGCATCTGGTTCTATGGCGCGAACGACAGCTACTTTAACCCGGAGGTGGCGGCAAAAATGTTTGCCGCCTATAACGGCGCTGGCGGCCATGCCAAGTTGATCGCCTATGGCCCATTCAAAACGACTCCCATGGCATGAGCAGTAGTGCCGATGGTGTGGTCATCTGGTGGCCTGAAACGGAACAATTTTTGCAGTCGATCGGGATGCCGACGGCACTCACGCCAGCCACTGCAAGCGCCGACCAAGAATAGTCATCACTACACGTTATCCGATTGAAATGCCGCTGCAATCTGTCTTTGCCGCAAGCGTTCGGCGCGTGCGATATAAAGACTGGAGACGATTACGGCAAGACTCACCACCAGTATGGTCAGCGCGGCCACCACATTGACGCGGGGGTCCAGGCCCAACCGCGCTCTGGAAAAAATCACGATGGGCATTGTTGAATAACCTGGACCAGTCAGAAATTGCGACAACACGACGTCATCAAGTGACAAGGTAAAAGTCAGCAGCCATGCTGATCCCAAGGCTTGCGTGATATTGGGCAGGGTCACCAGAAAGAACACCTGATGGGGGCGACAGCCCAGATCCATAGCAGCTTCTTCCAGGGATTTGCTCATTTCCCGCAGACGTGACTGCACCACCACAGTGGCGTAAGCCATGCCCAACATGGTGTGACCGATCCAGATTGTCATGATGCCGCGCTGCGGCATACCCAGCGCTTTTTGCACCAATACCAGCATTAACAGCAGTGACAGTCCAATGATCACTTCCGGCATCACCAGCGGGGCATTGATCATGCCATTGAAGAGTGCGCGGCCGAAGAAATTACGGTAGCGATCCAGCACATAGGCCGCCAATGTTCCCAGAATAACCGAGCTGCAAGCCGCCATGAAGGCAATGCGCAACGATAGCGAAAAACCATCCAGAATTTCACTGTCCTGTAGGAGTGCGCCATACCAGCGCCAGGAGAAACCACTCCAGATCATGTCCTGCTGCGAGCTGTTGAAAGAAAAAACAATCAGCACCACGATAGGAATATAGAGAAACAGATAACCGGCCGCGAGCCAGCTGCGTCCAAACCAGCGATAGCCGTTCATGCTTTGCGCTCCTGTTGCTGGGATTGGTATTTATTGAAGATCCCCATGGGCACCAGAATCAGCAAAATCACGACCACCGTGACCGCGGAAGCCGTCGGCCAGTCGTTATTGCTGAAAAATTCGTCCCACAGCACATGACCGATCATTAAGGTCTGCGGACCGCCGAGCAACTCGGGAATCACGTATTCGCCAATGCAAGGAATGAACACCAGCATGGAACCGGCGACGATGCCTGACTTCGACAAAGGGACGGTAATGCGCCAGAAAGTTTGCCATGGCGTGGCGCCGAGATCAGCGGCCGCCTCCAGGAGACGGACATCCATCTTCACCAGATTGGAGTACAAGGGCAAAATCATGAACGGCAAATAGGCATAGATCATGCCGATGAGCAAAGAAAATGGTGTATTCATCATATGCCAAGGGGCCTGAATCAGACCGAGCGACATCAATAAGTCATTCAATAATCCATTGTTGGCGAGAATGCCTTTCCAGGCATAAATGCGCAGCAAAAACGAGGTCCAAAATGGCAACATCACCAGCATCAGCAAGCCAGGACGAAAACGTGGCTTGGCGCGTGCCATGAAATAGCTGAATGGATAACCGATCAATAGACAACCAACGGTGGTGATCGCTGCATATTTGATCGAGCTCAGATAGGTCAGCACATACAGATCATCTTCGAGCAGGTAGAGATAGTTGCTCAGCTTGAGTTTGAGCATGAGCGCACCATCGGCATAGCTGAGCAGCGTGCCGAAGGGGTTGCCGACTTCCATGTCGGCAAAGCTGATTTTCAGTACCAGAAAAAACGGCAACAACAGGCAAATCAACAGCCACAGGTAGGGCACGCCGATGACCAGATGGCGGCCGTGCAGACCGAGTTTTTCGGTCACGATGCCGCGCATGAAAGCACTCCAATTACGATGATTCATGGCGGCTCCTTATTGTGTCAACACCACCATGGCATCGTCGCTCCAGCTGGCGAGCACGGCGTCTCCCGTCTTGAGGGGCTGTGCGGCATGGCGTGCGATATTGCCGGCAGCGGCGTGCAACACCATGCCGGTGGCGAGTCGAATGTGGTAGACGGTATGGCCGCCAAGATAGGCCAGATTGACGATTTCGCCCTGCACGGCATTGGGCGCATGCGCTGGCGACTTCTCGGGCGGAGCCGCGGAAATGATGATTTTTTCCGGCCGGATGCCAACGCTAACTGGCATGCCCAAGGAACCGGAGATGCCGTGACCGACGTGATGTAGACACTCCGGCGAGGCAATCTCCACGTGGTCGGCTTCGTTCACCACTAGCCTGCCCTGAAACAGATTGATGCTGCCGATGAAGTCGGCCACAAAACGGCAGTTCGGCGTTTCATACACATCGGCCGGCTTGCCGATCTGCACAATTCTGCCCTCGCTCATGACGGCGATTTGCGACGCCATACTCATGGCTTCTTGCTGATCGTGGGTGACCATGACGCAGGTCACGCCCACCTGCTCGATGATTCTGACCAATTCCAGTTGGGTCTGCTCACGTAATTTCTTGTCGAGCGCACCGAGCGGCTCATCTAGCAGCAACAGCTGCGGCCGTTTTGCCAGACTGCGCGCCAGTGCCACGCGCTGCTGCTGGCCGCCGGACAACTGGTGCGGCTTGCGTTTGCCGTAGGCTTTGAGCTGCACCAGTTCGAGCATCTGCGTTACCCGTGCGGCAATCTCCTCTTTGGGCAAACCCTCGCGACGCAGACCGAAGGCCACGTTATCCCATACCGACAAATGCGGAAACAGCGCATACGACTGAAACATCATGTTGATCGGTCGCTCATAAGGCGGCACGCCGACCAGATCCTGACCGGCCAGAGAGATGCTGCCGGAGGTCGGTGCTTCAAACCCGGCCAGCATGCGCAAGAGCGTCGATTTGCCGCAACCGGAACTACCCAGCAGCGCGAAAATCTCGCCTTTTTTGATGGTCAGGGAAACGTCGTCGACGGCACGCACGCCATCAAATTCCTTGACCAGATTCTGCATGTGCAGATAGGGCTGATCGAGATCGACGGCGTTATTGGCTTCTACAGAAGTGGTCATGGCAAGTTAATGCAAAATGAAGACGGGAAAGCGGGAAGACAGAAAGACGGTCTTTCAGCACAACGCGTCAGCAAACCACACCCTATTACGGGCGTGGTGCACTGACAACAGCGGCACTCACAGTCCCGATTTGAACTGGGTATAGATACGTGTGGCGAGTCTGCGGATATCGTTGCTCAAGGGTTGCGGCGCGACCATTTTTTTCATGTCGGCTGCGGACAGAAACACCGACTTGTTGTCGCGCACTTCCTTGATCACATATTTCAGGCTGGGCACATTCGGATTGGCATAAAACACCTTGTTGGTAAGACTGGCGTGCACTTCCGGGCGCAAAATGTAATTCATGAACAGCAAGGCATTCTGTGGATGCGGCGCATCGCTGGGAATGGCCATGGTATCGAAAAATAGCGTGGCGCCGGTCTTGGGTACCAAGGCTTCGATCTGATTGCCATTCTTGGCTTCGATGGCGCGATGACGCGCGATATTGATATCGCCAGACCAACCCACGGCCAGACAGATCGCACCATTGGCCATGTCATTGATATAGCTGGCCGAACTGAACAGGGTCACATTGGGACGGATTTTTTGCAGCAGGCGACCAGCTTCCTGGTAGTCGGCCGGCACGTTCGAGGAGGGATTTTTTCCCAAATAACGCAGTGCGGGCGGCAGGATTTCGGACGGGCTGTCGAGGAAGGAGACGCCGCACGACTTCAGCTTGGAAATGTACTTGGGATCGAACACCAGATCCCAGGCATTGTCAGGCATGGGCAGATTGCCCAACGCCGCTTTGACTTTACCGACATTGATACCGACGGTCGTATAACCCCATAGCCAGTCGACCAGATGATCGTTATTGGGATCAAGCTTGGCCAGTTCGGACTGGATTGCCGGATCGAGATTGCCGAGGTTGCTTAATTTGCTTTTGTCCAGCTTACGCAACAGGCCGGCTTCGATTTGCAGATGCGCCCAGTGCGCCGATGGCACGACGATGTCGTAGCCGGTATTTCCCGCCAGCAATTTTGCGTGCAGGATTTCATTGCTGTCAAAGTTGTCGTAACGTACCTTGATACCGGTTTCTTTTTCAAAGTTCTTGATCGTATCGTCGGCAATATAGTCCGACCAGTTATAGATATTCAAGACCTTCTCTTCCTGTGCCGCTGCCTGCGCCGCCACGGCGGTGAGTGCAACGAGCGCCGCGCCCAGCAGTTTCACGATGGCATGGCGGCTGTAATTATCAAACAGACCATTGGCAAACATCATTTTCATATTGTTGTCCCTGAAACAAATAATTGGTTTATTTCTACGCTCTGGCGCTGACGCCGTGTTGTACGACAATGGCTGGTAGAACAATGTTAAGGCATGCACTTTAGCAATTTATGTGCCCAAATACACTAGTAAACAAGAAAATCGACAGCCGATCTTGATGTTGTTTTTTCTGTTTCGGCTAATTTAGTATAAAAACACCAGAAAATGAAAAAAATACCTCGCCGCATACGTGTTTGCGTGTTTATGTGGGAGGCAGTCAAAGTCGGTACCGTAGGCACGGGACATCATGCACAATGAGATACACAGAGCAGTTCAGATAGCGCAAGCAATCGCTTGCACAGGAGGAAAAATGAGTACCCCGATCAGCATCAAGAAAATCATGAGCACCAAGCTTGTCACGGTCAGCTTGGACGACCAGTTGTCGGCGGTCAAGGCCATTTTTGACAACCTGAAATTTCACCACGTCCTGGTGCTGGACGAGCGCAAGCTGTTGGGGATCGTGTCAGACCGCGATCTGTTGAAGGCATTGAGCCCGAATATCGGCACCGTGACCGAGTCCTACAAGGATCTGGCCAGTCTGAACAAACGCGTGCATCAGATCATGACGCGCCATCCGGTTGTGCTGCAGGAAGAGGCTACGGTGGACGATGCCATCCACTTATTCAATACACAACGCGTATCCTGTCTGCCAGTGGTTGATAGCGACGGCCACCCCATCGGCATTGTGAGCTGGCGCGACATTCTGAAAAATCTGCGCATCCATCCCAGTAGCACCCAGCAATAAGTTTCCACAGGGATACTTCCATCCTTGACATCTGCGTATCGCTGTCACGGCCTGCTCGGCCTGCCGGTGCTATAATCGCGAACCTTGGAAGCGAAACAGCGCGCCGGACTCGTTCCGCGCATGCGCCCGACGCCAGCGTTGCCGCCGTGTTGATGATGTCCGGCCGGCGCTGCGCTTCCCCTTTGCCGGCAAACCGTATCTTTCTGCCGCGCCCTCATGCTTGATTGAAATTTATGCAGAAAAAAGTATTCATCAAAACCTTCGGCTGCCAGATGAACGAGTACGACTCGGACAAGATGGCCGACGTGCTCCATGCCTCTGATGGCCTGATCAAAACCGATAAGCCCGAAGAAGCTGACGTGATCTTGCTCAACACCTGTTCGGTACGCGAAAAGGCGCAGGAAAAAGTGTTCTCCGACCTCGGCCGTCTGCGCGAACTGAAGAAAAACAATCCCAATTTATTGATTGGCGTGGGCGGCTGTGTGGCCTCGCAAGAAGGCGAAGCCATCATCAAGCGTGCGCCCTATGTGGATATGGTGTTTGGCCCGCAAACCTTGCACCGTCTGCCGCAGATGATCAGCGAACGCCGCTTCAGCGGTCGCCCACAGGTCGATATCAGCTTTCCTGAAATCGAGAAATTCGACCATATGCCGCCAGCGCGCGTCGAAGGTTCTGCCGCTTATGTGTCCATCATGGAAGGTTGCAGCAAGTATTGCAGCTATTGCGTGGTGCCTTACACACGCGGCGAAGAGGTCTCGCGGCGCTTTGAGGATGTACTTGCCGAGGTGGCCGGACTGACTGCGCAAGGCGTCAAGGAAGTTACCCTGCTGGGACAGAACGTCAATGCCTTCCGTGGTGCCATGGCCGACGGTGAAATCGCCGACTTTGCCTTGCTCATTGAATACATTGCCGACATTCCTGGTATTGAGCGCATCCGCTTCGTCACCAGTCATCCGAAAGAATTCACGCAGCGCTTGATCGACACCTATGCCAAGGTGCCCAAGCTGGTGGATCATTTGTATCTGCCGGCCCAGCATGGCTCTGACCGCATCCTGGCAGCCATGAAGCGTGGCTATACCTCACTGGAATACAAGTCGGTGCTGCGCCGTCTGCGCGAGGTGCGTCCCAATATTGCGATTTCGAGCGACTTCATCGTCGGCTTCCCCGGCGAGACCGAGGAAGACTTCAACGCCTTGATGAAGCTGATCACCGACATCGGCTACGACACCAGTTTCAGCTTCATCTTCAGCCCGCGCCCTGGCACGCCAGCGGCCAATCTGGCCGACGATACCCCTTATGAAGTCAAACTCAAACGGCTGCAGCACTTGCAGGCGGTGGTGCAGGACAATGCCAACAAGATCAGTCAGAGCATGGTCGGATCCATCCAGCGCATTCTGGTGGAAGGCCCATCCAAGAAAGATGCCAGTGAGTTGCAAGGACGTACCGAGAACAACCGTGTGGTCAACTTTGCTGCCGGCCCCAATGGCGCGCGGCTGATCGGCCAGATGCTTGATGTGACGATTGTGCAGGCTTTCCCGTTCTCGCTGCGTGGCGAAATTGTGGTTAAACAGTAGTTCACCGACAGAAATGAGCCAGCTTGAAAAAATCACCCAACCAGCCTCAATATTTCATCCCGCAACCGCTTGATAACAAGCGTCTGGCGCACCTGTGCGGACCGCTCGATGAAAACCTGCGGCAAATTTCGGCCGCACTCGATGTGACGATTTTTCGGCGCGGTGATAAATTCATCGCCAGCGGCAGCAATGCCGAGCACGCCGTCGCCATTCTTGATCGTTTTTATACCAAGGCCGACAAGCCGGTATCGGTGGATGAGATTCAATTGACGTTGGTGGAGCATCGCGCCGGCGGCAGCCGTGCGCGCGGCGCAGTGCAAGCGGAGGCGGAGGCGGCTGAGTCAACGCCGGCAACCGGAGAACAAAGCGAGATCGAAAGCCCGGTGCTGAAGACCCGCAAACACGATTTGCGTGGCCGCACCCCGCATCAGAGTCAGTACCTCAATGCGATTCTGGAGCATGACATCACCTTCGGCGTCGGCCCTGCCGGCACCGGCAAGACTTATCTGGCGGTGGCTTGCGCCGTCGATGCTCTTGAGCGCGACGCCGTGCAGCGCATTGTGTTGACGCGGCCAGCGGTAGAAGCTGGTGAACGACTGGGTTTTTTGCCGGGCGATCTGGCGCAGAAGGTCGATCCGTATCTGCGCCCGCTGTATGACGCGCTGTACGATCTGCTCGGTTTTGACCGTACCCAACGACTGTTTGAAAAACAGGCCATTGAAATCGCGCCGCTGGCTTATATGCGCGGACGTACGCTCAATCATGCCTTCATCATCCTCGATGAAGCTCAGAACACCACGCCGGAACAGATGAAAATGTTTCTCACCCGCATCGGTTTCGGCAGCAAGGCCGTGGTCACCGGCGACGTCACGCAGATTGACCTGCACCATGGTCAGAAGAGCGGCCTCGTAGATGCCTTGCAGGTGCTGCATGAGGTGCGCGGCATTGCCTTCTCGCGTTTCACCAGCAGTGACGTAGTGCGTCATCCGATGGTGGGGCGCATCGTCGATGCCTATGAAGCCGCTGCGCCGTCTGGCTCGGCCCACCTCACCTCCAGCCACGCCGTCCAACGCCTCAGCCAAGGCCTGACCCAGTCAGCCAAGCCTCGTCATGCAAAAAAATAAACTTACTCTTTCGGTCCAGTATGCCGATCCTCGGCTCAAGGAAAGCGTGCCGCGCACACAGATCCGGCGCTGGATTGCGGCAGCCTTGTTTGCCCCGGCTGAATTGACGATCCGCTTTGTCGACGCCGCCGAAGGGCAAACCTTGAATCGCGACTATCGGGGCAAGGATTACGCCACCAACGTGTTGACCTTTGCCTACACAGAGGACGAAGACAGTGAAGTCACCCAGGCTGACATCATTATCTGTACCGATGTCCTGGAAAAGGAAGCTGCCGAGCAACACAAACCCGTGCTCGAGCACGCCGCCCATCTGATCGTGCATGGCGTCTTGCATGCGCAAGGCTACGATCATGAAGAGGAGACCGAAGCCGAGGAGATGGAGGGGATAGAGACCGACATTCTGGCGCAGCTGGGTTTTGCCGATCCTTACGCCGAAGGCAGCTGACAGGCAATGTCCGGCTGCATGGACGGTGGCGATGACAAATATTATCTTTTTGACCACGCTTTCATCTTATCTGCGACAGCAGTGAGGGGCATTTAGTCGTCATGCCTTCTATTTGTTGTATGCTATGGCCCATCGAAACAACGTCGGACCCACGGCTAACGCCATATGCAAGATCACTCTAGTAGCGTCAAATCCATTGACGCTAAACCCCACCGTTCTTTATTTGAACGTCTCACCGCTCTCATCTCCCCTGAACCTGAAAACCGTGCAGAGTTGCTCGAAGTCTTGCACGACGCTCACGAACGCAATCTGATCGACGCCGATGCGCTGTCGATGATCGAAGGTGTATTTCAGGTCTCCGACCTGGCCGTGCGCGACATCATGGTGCCGCGCTCGCAAATGGATACCATCGATATCAGCAAGCCGATCGAAACCTGGATGCCGGATGTCTTGTCGACCTCCCACTCGCGCTTTCCGGCCGTTGAAGGTGAGCGCGACAAAGTGATCGGAATTTTGCTGGCCAAGGATTTGCTGCGTTATTACGCCGAAGAATCCTTCGATGTGCGCGACATGCTGCGCCCGGCGGTGTTCATTCCGGAATCGAAACGCCTCAATGTGCTACTGCGCGACTTTCGCGCGAACCGTAATCACATGGCCATTGTGGTGGATGAATACGGTGGTGTGGCCGGTCTGATCACCATTGAAGACGTGCTCGAGCAAATTGTCGGCGACATTGAAGATGAATACGATTTCGATGAGGAAGAAGACAATATCCTTGCCATCAAAGATAGCGCCAATGGCCCGCGCTGGCGCATCAAGGCGCTGACTGAAATTTCCCAATTCAACGAAGTGCTGGAAACCAGCTTCTCGGATGAAGATGCCGACACCATCGGTGGCCTGACAGCCAATCATCTCGGCCGCGTGCCGCGCAAGGGCGATGTGTTCGATATTGCCGGCGTACGCTTTGAAGTGCTGCGTGCCGACGCTCGTCAGGCGCATGTGCTGCTGGTAGAAAAGCTGGCAGATGCCCCTGTCAACGACGACGATAAATAAATCTGCCGCATGCGCCGCCTGACGCCTACTGTTGCTACTGATTCTCCGGCTACCGCAAACTTGACAGCGGCACGCTGGACGCCGTTAGTCGCCTTGCTGGCCGGTGTGATCACCGTTTTGGCATTTGCGCCCTTCAATATCTGGCCGCTGCAGATTCTGAGCTTGGCCTGGCTGTTACGCCAGGTTGCCCTTAACGGCATCAACGGCTGGCGCCCCCAGGCACTCAATGGCTGGCTGTACGGCTTCGGCTGGGCCGCCTGCGGTGTGCACTGGCTGTACATCAGCATGCACGACTTTGGCGGCATGGCAGGCCCGATGGCGGCGCTGGCAGTAGGTCTGCTGGCGGCCGTTCTGGGACTTTATGCAGCAGCAGTTGCAGGCCTGGCCTGTTGGCTGCAACAACGCTGGCAAGCTTCGCAAACCACACTGTTGCTACTGATCCTGCCGGCGCTCTGGGCGCTCTCGGAATGGTTGCGCGGCTGGCTTTTTACCGGCTTTCCCTGGTTGACTTCGGGCTACGCCCATAATATCGGCCCATTGGCCGGCTTCGCCCCAGTGCTGGGCGTCTACGGTGTGGCCTGGATTGCAGCATTGATAGCGGGTTGCCTGGCACTGTTGAGTCTGCGTAACGTCGCAGGATCAACGCCGCGTGCATTACCGGCAGTGCTGGCATTGTTACTGGCCGGCACCGGCCTTGCGCTGCATACCGTGAACTGGACCAGAGCGGTCGGTCAGCCAATTTCGGTGCGGCTGCTGCAGGGTGATATTCCGCAGGAATTGAAATTTTCCAATGAAGCGCTGTTGTCGTCGCTGAAGATGTATGAAGACATGATCAGCAGCGCACCTACCGACCTGATTGCGACACCGGAGACGGCAGTGCCGCTGCTGCCCGAGCAATTGCCACCGGACTATCTGGCGCGCCTGATCCGCTTCACTCAGACTTCCGGCAGCCATCTGGCGCTGGGCATTCCGCTTTCCGACGGCCCCGACCTGTACGCCAACAGCATGGTCGGCATTTCTCCCGATCCGGCCAGCGCGACCCGTCCTTATCGCTACGACAAGCATCACCTGGTGCCATTCGGTGAGTTCGTCCCGTTCGGTTTTCGCTGGTTCGTCGATCTGATGCGCATCCCGCTGGGCGACATGACGCGCGGCCAGCCGCTGCAGGCGCCATGGGCAATCAAACAACAATGGGTCATGCCCAACATCTGCTACGAGGATCTGTTCGGCGAAGAAATTGCCGCCCAGCTCGGCAGCGCCTATTTCAGCGGCCGGCCTGAGGCCACCATCCTGCTCAACATGTCCAACATTGCCTGGTTCGGCGATTCGATCGCGCTGCCGCAACATCTGCAGATCTCACAGATGCGCGCACTGGAAACCGGCCGTCCCATGTTACGCGCCACCAATACCGGTACCACGGCAGTGATCACGCCCAAGGGCCAATTATTGGCATCGCTACAACCTTATACGCGTGATCAGCTTGCCGTATCGGTGCAAGGTTATCAGGGTCAGACGCCGTATATTCTGCTGGGCAACAAGCTCATGCTGGCACTCACGCTGGCAGCCCTGGCGCTGGCTTGGCTGCTGGCACGACGCCGACACTGATTTCCTGGTTTTTCACTATGCTTTCGCCTATATTCGGCGCATGAGCCTGGCAAAAACCGCTAAAATTCAGGGTTTAGCAATTCCCTGCCCACCTGTCCGGCAACCACCAAAGATGCTCACATTTCAACAGATCATTCTCAAGCTGCAAGAATATTGGGATGCGCAAGGTTGCGCATTACTCCAGCCCTACGACATGGAAGTCGGCGCCGGTACTTCGCACACTGCGACCTTCCTGCGCGCCATTGGCCCGGAACCCTGGCGTGCCGCCTATGTGCAGCCGTCGCGCCGCCCCAAGGATGGCCGTTATGGCGAAAATCCGAATCGTATGCAGCATTACTACCAATATCAGGTGGTCTTGAAGCCGGCGCCGGAAAACATTCTCGATCTCTATCTGGGCTCCTTGCAGGCCTTGGGACTGGATTTGCAGCAAAACGACGTGCGTTTCGTTGAGGACGACTGGGAAAATCCGACTCTGGGCGCCTGGGGACTGGGCTGGGAAGTCTGGCTCAATGGCATGGAAGTGACCCAGTTCACCTACTTCCAGCAAGTCGGCGGACTCGATTGCAAACCAGTACTGGGCGAAATCACCTACGGCATTGAGCGTCTGGCGATGTACCTGCAAGGCGTGGAAAACGTCTATGACCTGGTCTGGACCGAATGGATCGAGAACGGCGTCACCAAGAGGCTGACCTATGGCGATGTGTTCCATCAGAACGAAGTGGAACAATCAACCTTCAACTTCGAATATTCCAACGCCGAATTCCTGTTCTCGCTGTTTGGCAACTATGAAGCTGAGGCCAAGCGTCTGCTGGAGGTGCCTTTGGCGCTGCCGGCCTACGAAATGATCCTCAAGGCGGCACATACCTTCAACCTGCTGGACGCACGCGGAGCAATTTCAGTGACCGAACGCGCTGCCTATATCGGCCGTATCCGCAATCTGTCACGTGCAGTGGCGCAAGCCTATTTTGAATCCCGTGAACGGCTGGGCTTCCCGATGTTGGGTGAAGTTGCAGCGGCAAGCGCAGTCTGAGTACCGACCAGCAAGATTAACAAAAGACGAAAATGACGCAAGCACTTCTAGTAGAACTCCTGACCGAAGAACTGCCGCCAAAGGTACTGGCCAAACTGGGCGACGCCTTTGCCGCAGCCATCTTCAATGGTCTGAAAACACGCGATTTCCTGGCCGAAGGCGCAAGCGCCACAGCCTATGCCACACCACGCCGCCTGGCGGTCTCCATCAGCCAGGTGCGCGCCACTTCGCTGGACAAGGTGATCCGTGAAAAGGTCTTGCCGGTCACCGTGGCACTGGACGCCGCTGGCCTGCCGTCGGCACCGCTGACCAAGAAACTGGCCGCCATGGCGGCGCAGACCGGCGTTATCGTGATCACCCCCGATCAGCTCGAACGTGCTCAGGATGGCAAGACAGAGAGCTTTTTCTACAACTACACGGCTAAGGGCACTGCTCTGCAACAGGGCTTGCAGGCAGCCTTGGAAGAAGCGGTGACGAAGCTGCCGATTCCCAAGCTGATGAGCTATCAACGTCAGTTCGGCCGCGCTGCCGGTGATACCGTGCATTTCGTGCGTCCGGCACATCGTCTACTGGCACTGCATGGTGCCGATGTGGTGCCGCTCAACATCCTCGGTCTGGATGCCAGCAACATCACCTTGGGTCATCGTTTTCTGTCGCAAGGCACGATCACTATCGACAAGCCTGAGTCGTATGCAGCAACCCTGGCCGGCCAGGGCAAGGTGATTGCCAGCTTCAACGAGCGCAAGGAAAAAATCCGCACCGATCTGCTGGCCGCAGCCGGTGACGACAAGGTGTTGATGCCGGAGTCGCTGCTCGACGAAGTCACGGCACTGGTTGAATGGCCGGTAGTTTATGCCTGCAAGTTTGATGAGCAATTTCTGGCTGTACCGCAGGAGTGTCTGATTCTGACGATGCAGACCAACCAGAAGTATTTTGCCCTCACCGATGCCAACGGCAAATTGCGTTCGCGCTTTCTGATCGTCTCCAACCTGGCAACCGATTTCCCGCAACATATCATTCAAGGTAACGAACGCGTGGTCCGTCCGCGTCTGTCGGATGCCAAGTTCTTCTTCGAACAAGACAAGAAAAAATCGCTGGCCGAGCGCATTCCGCAACTGGCCAATGTGGTCTATCACAACAAGCTCGGCAATCAGCTGCAACGTACTGAACGCGTGCAGGCGCTGGCAGCGGCGATTGCCGCTTTGCTGGGCGGCGACAGTGCCGCCGTAGCGCTGGCGCAGCGCGGCGCACTGCTGGCCAAGGCGGATCTGCTCACGGATATGGTCGGTGAATTCCCTGAGTTGCAAGGCATCATGGGCACCTACTATGCGCGCCACGACGGCGAATCCGATGAGGTGGCGCTGGCTGCCTGCGAACATTACCAACCGCGTTTTGCCGGCGATGCCCTGCCTGCTTCGCGCACCGGCACCGCAGTCGCACTGGCCGACAAGCTCGAAACTCTGGTCGGGATCTGGGGCATCGGTCTGCAACCGACCGGCGACAAGGATCCGTTTGCACTGCGCCGCCATGCACTGGGTATCTTGCGCATGCTGGTGGAAAAACGTCTGCCGCTGTCGATTCATGAACTGCTCAAGGTAACAGCAGCATTATTTACGGACAATGCGCAGTTCAAGGACCCTAGTGCCGAGGTCAGCAATTTTATCTATGACCGTCTGCGCGGACTGCTGCGTGAGCGCAATTACACGCCCAACGAAATTGAAGCAGTGGTGGCACAACAACCGGCCGTGCTCGACAACATCACTGAGCGTCTGGATGCGGTGCAGGCATTTGCCGCCCTGCCGGAAGCTGAAGCGCTGGCTAGTGCCAATAAACGCATCACCAACATCCTCAAGAAGATCGAGGGCGGCGTGAGCGGCACGGTGCACAGTACCTTGCTACGCGAGGCCGCCGAGCAGGCTCTGTATGCAGCGATGCAAGAACTGAAGCCGCAAGTCGATGCCGCCTATGCACAGGGCGATTTCAGCGCGGCACTCAAGGCACTGGCGCAACTGCGTCAGAATGTCGATACTTTCTTCACCGACGTGATGGTCAACGCCGAGGACGAACAATTGCGCAACAACCGTCAGGCATTGCTGGCCGAACTGCACCAGATGCTTAACCGGGTAGCCGACATTTCCAAGCTGGCTACCTAAACTCATCTGCCACGAAAGAGCCCAACACATGAAACTGATCATTCTGGACCGCGATGGCGTGATCAATCTTGACTCGGATGACTTCATCAAGTCGCCCGAAGAGTGGATTCCGATCAAGGGCTCTCTGGAAGCAATCGCACGCCTGAACCAGGCTGGTTACCGGGTCGTTGTCGCCACTAACCAGTCTGGCGTGGCACGCGGCCTGTTCGATATGGCCACGCTTAACAAGATTCATCAAAAGATGCATCATGCGGCGCAACAGGTCGGCGCCGATATCGATGCCGTGTTCTTTTGTCCGCATGCGGCCGACGACAATTGCGATTGCCGCAAACCCAAGGCCGGCATGTTCAATGAAATTGGCAAGCGTTTCGGTATCAGCCTGCGTGGCGGCGTGGTGACCGTCGGCGATTCGCTGCGCGATTTGCAGGCTGGCTTCATCGCCGGTTGCGCGCCGTATCTGGTGCTCACCGGCAAGGGTGAAAAAACCCGCGAGAAAGGCGGCTTGCCGCCTGGCACACTGATCTACCCCGATCTTGCTGCCGTGGTTGATTTTCTGCTCAAGGTGCCGGTGTCAATGTCTGTCTGACAGCTTGTTTTTTATCAAAAGGATTCAATGTTACGTATCACTTTATTTCTGCGGTCCGTGCTGTTTACTGTCCTGATGACAGTGGCCACCGTCGTCTGGTCGATCGGCTGCATTTTCTTTGCCCCCTTTCCCTATGCTAAACGTTACTACCTGACGTCGCGCTGGAATGTGTTTGTGATCTGGAGCGCACGCGTCATCTGTGGCATCCGCTATCAGGTTCGTGGCATGGAAAATTTGCCCGATGCACCGGCCATTCTGCTGTCGAAGCACCAATCGGCCTGGGAAACGATTTTCTACCTGACCCTCATGCCTCGACCGCTGGTGTTCGTATTCAAGAAAGAGCTGACTTACATCCCTTTCTTCGGCTGGGGTATTGCGCTGCTGCGCATGATTCCCATTGACCGCAGCAAAGGCCGCGATGCCTTCGCGCAAGTGGTGGTGCAAGGTCGCAAACGTCTTGCCGACGGCCAATGGGTGATCATGTTTCCGGAGGGCACCCGCATTCCTGTAGGACAGGCCGGCAAATACAAACAGGGCGGTTCTCGTCTGGCAGTAGAAACCAATACCCAGGTCATACCAATTGCCGTCAACGCAGGTGAATGCTGGGCCAAAGGTTCTTTCATCAAAAAACCAGGACTCATTACGGTGTCGATCGGCAAACCGATTTCGCCGGAAGGTCTGGACCCTGCACAATTAAGCCAACGCGTAGAAAATTGGATAGAATCGGAGATGCGCATCATATCGCCGGAGGTCTATCGCAACACGACCGCTGCCAAGACTAACTAAACGCTCACTGATACGTCGTCCAAACCACATTGAAACTGCTTCGTCACGCTCAGCCCGACCCTAACCAGCTCGCGCTGCAACTGGATTTCTTCGCTGCGTCGCCATCACCGGCGACGCAGGACGCCGTACCCCCCGAGCAAACACCCGCAACGCCAAGCGCACCGGCACCTGAACAAGTCGCGCAAGGAAAACGCCGCATCCATCTTGGTCAACACCATATCGATTACGCCTTGCTGCGTTCCAAGCGGCGCACCATTGGTTTCCTGATCAGCGACGAGGGCTTGCGCGTGACGGCACCAAAGTGGGTAACGCTGGGTGAAATCGAGAATGCCATCCGCGAAAAGCAGCGTTGGATTTTTACCAAACTCAATGAACGACGAGAACGTTCGGCACGCCGCCTGCAGCCGCAAATGCAATGGTGTGACGGCGCCACGCTGCCTTATCTGGGGCAAAACATCACCCTGCGCATTCGCGCCAGCCAGAGCGCCGGTATCGCCTATGACGAAAGCCTGCGGGAGTTGACGGTGGCATTGCCAAGTGAGGCCGGCGAACAGCAATTGAAGGATCGTGTGCAAGCTTGGCTGCAGGCGCGCGCCAAAGAAACCTTCGCGCTGCGACTGCCGCTATATGCCGAGAAACTGGGAGTGCGCTACCAATCGTTCGCACTGTCTTCAGCCACCACCCAATGGGGCTCCTGCACCGCGGACGGCCGTATTCGCCTGAACTGGCGTCTGATGCACTTCTCTTTGACGTTGATTGATTACGTGGTGGCGCACGAACTGTCTCATCTGCGCGAGATGAATCACAGCCCACGATTCTGGGCTACGGTGCAGTCGATTTTTCCTGAGTTTGAAACTGCCAAGCGCGCTTTGCGTGAAAGTGCGCCGGAGACGCTGCCGATCTTTTGATCGGCAGTAACCACACTGCCTCAGTGCTTGTGCTCGATGAATTCGATCTTGTAACCATCGGGATCGGTGACAAACGCAATCACGGTCGCCCCGCCCTTGACCGGACCTGCCTCACGCGTGACATTGCCACCGGCTGCGCGCGCTGTATCGCAGGCCTTGTAGGCATCTTCCACTGACACGGCAATATGACCATAGGCGTTACCCATGTCGTAGCTGTCGACGCCGTGGTTATAGGTCAGTTCCAGTTCTGCATGCTCGGGATTGGGACCATAGCCGAGAAACGCCAGCGTGTATTTGTATTCGGCGTTCTCACTGGTGCGCAACAGCTTCATGCCCAGCACTTTGGTATAAAAATCGATGGAGCGCTGCAGGTCGCCGACCCGAAGCATGGTGTGCAGGATGCGCATGGGATACCTTCTAAGAACTGAGGAGAGTGGCAGATTGTAGCGCCGTTCGCACTACCGTGCAGAGGCTCAATCAGACTGCGCGCTTGCGTTCGAGCACATTGGCCAGGGCGACGAATTGCGCAGTCGACACTGTTTCAGGACGGGCTTGCGGATCAATGCCAGCCGCCACCAGATCGACCTCATCAAGTACACCGGCAACACTGTTGCGAATGACCTTGCGGCGTTGCGTGAAGGCCTTGGTTACAACCTCTTCCAGCAAGGCCTGGCGGCATTCCAGCGGTTGCGCCAGCGGAATCATACGCACAATGGCTGAGTCCACCCGCGGCGGCGGATCGAAGGCCGTCGGCGGCACCACAAACATCAATTGCATGTGGTAGCGCCATTGCAGCATGACCGACAAGCGCCCGAAAGCTTTACTGCCCGGCTCGGCGACCATGCGTTCGACCACCTCTTTTTGCAGCATGAAATGCTGATCCTGAACCAGCGGTGCAAGCGTAGCAAGATGAAACAGCAAGGGGCTGGAAATGTTGTACGGCAAGTTACCCACCACGCGCAACTTGCGACCGGGTGGTACCGGAATCGTAGTGAAATCGAATTGCAGCGCATCGGCAGAGTGTACGTGCAGGCGACGCGGATCAAATTGTTTGCTCAGACGCGCCACCAGATCACGATCTAGCTCCACTACGTGCATCTGGTCGAGCGACTCCAGCAACAGCCGTGTCATCGCCGCCAATCCTGGGCCAATCTCCACCATGGCATCGTCCTTGTGCGGCGCGATGGCGCTGATGATGTCATGCAGTACGCTCTGATCGGTCAAAAAATTCTGACCAAAACGCTTACGAGGGATGTGTTTCATAGGGAGTTCTTGGCGCGCGCCATGAGCGCGGCAGTCTTGATGGCTTCGATCATGCTGCCCTCATCAGCCCGGCCCAGTCCTTGTGCAGCAAGATCCAGTGCAGTGCCGTGATCGACAGAAGTACGAATGATGGGCAAGCCCAGCGTAATGTTCACGCCTTGGCCGAAGCTGGCGAATTTGAGCACTGGCAAACCTTGATCGTGATACATGGCGAGCACGCAATCGGCATGGTCGAGATATTTTCTCTGGAACAGCGTGTCGGCTGGATAAGGACCGGCGACATCGATGCCACGCTGCTGAGCGGCCTGTAGCGCTGGAATGATGACGTCGATTTCTTCACGGCCGAGATAGCCATTTTCACCAGCATGCGGATTGAGGCCTGTGACCAGAATGCGGGGTTTCGCAATCGCGAATTTGTGGCGTAAATCGTGATCGATGATGTCCAGCACACGACTGAGACTCTCGAAGGTAATGGCATCAGCCACGTCCCGCAGCGCCAGATGTGTAGTCGCCAACGCCACGCGTAAATGCGGTGCCTGGCCGCCAGCCAGCATCATGACGACCTGTGCCGTACCGGTGCGTTGGGCCAGATATTCGGTATGGCCGGTAAAGACAACACCGGCATCGTTGATCGTGCTCTTTTGCAGCGGTGCCGTGACCATGGCCTCGAAACATCCGCTCAAGACGCCATCCACAGCGACATCCAGTGTTTGCAACACGGCGCGGCCATTGCGCACATCAAGCACACCCGGCAATACGGGTTCATTGACCGGACAATCGATGACGATCAACCGATTGCCCGGAAAGTCCGGCAATCCAGTATTGTTGAAAGCCTGCTGGGACAGGGCCGACAAGGCAATTTCCGGATCGAGCAGCTGTGCGGTCTGCGCCAGCAAGGCTGCATCGCCCAGCAACACACAACGCACCTGCTCCCGCAATGTCCATGCTGCCTTGATGGAAATTTCAGGACCAATGCCGGCCGGCTCTCCGCATGTGATGGCCAGCGTCGGACGCTGGCCTGGAGCAGCAGAGAGCTTAGCGGTCATAAGAAATCAGTTTTGGTCGGCGCGGTATTCAACATAGGTGCGATCCCTCAGCTGACGCAGCCAGTCTTCGGTAGCCTCGTCGATCTTGCGCTCACGAATGGCCTGACGGGCAGTCTGACGCGTACGTTCCGGCGAACCGTCGTCGCTCTTGCGCTCGACCACCTGAATCAGGTGGTAACCGAAGGGAGATTCGATCGGCTGGCTGATTTCGCCCGGTTTGAGCTCATTCATTGCACGTTCGAATTCGGGGACGGTATCACCTGGATAGATCCAGCCGAGGTCACCGCCCTTGGCCGCCGACAGATCGTTGGAATACAACTTGGCCAGCTCTTCAAACGTCGCCGCATGGTTATCCAGACGCTCTTTCAACTCGAGCAACTTACGACGTGCTTCGGCCGCAGTGACCACCTGATTGACCTTGATCAGGATGTGGCGCACATGCGTCTGCTGCACCACTGCAGCACCCGGATTGGCAGCACCGCTGGCGCGACGACCAACCAGCTTGATGATATGGAAACCATTGCCGCTCTTGACGATGGCCGAGACTTCACCTTGTTTGAGGTTAGCGGTGGCATCCAGAAACAGTTGCGGCAACCGGTCCTGTGCGCGCCAACCGAGATCGCCACCGTTGAGCGCATCATTGCTCTCGGAATAGCTGGCAGCGAGCTTGGCAAAATCGGCACCGCCCTTGAGTTGATTCAAGATATCTTCGGCGCGCTCACGACGTGCCTTGATTTGATCGGCAGAAGCATTCTCAGGCACACGAACAAGAATTTGCGCCAGATCCAATTCTTCACGCGTGTTGGCGCCATTTTTATCGGCAGCGAGGTAATTGTCGATTTCTGATTCGGTTACCACCACCTTGTTGTCAACTTCCCGCTCACGCAGACGCTGCATGACGATTTCACGGCGAATATCTTCCCGGAACGCAGCGTACTCAATCCCCTCGCGCTGCAGTTGAAGGCGGAACTGCGGCATCGATAGCTTATTTTGTTCCGCAATGCGTGATACGGCGCGATCAAGCATGGTCTCATCAACAACAATGCCGTTTTCCTTTGCCATCTGCGCCTGCGCACGCTCAATAATGAGTCGTTCCAGCAATTGGTGCTGTAATTGTGCCGGCGGCGGCAGTGCCATACCTTGCGACTTCAGGCGCTTTTCCACCGAGATCGTACGGTCAACGAGTTCTTGACGGGTGATCACATCGTCATTGACAACCACAACAATGGAATCGACTGGCCGTGGCGCTGCGCCGGCACTGACTGTCGCAGCAGGGGCAAGTCCCGGCGTCAGCGGGGCCATATTGGCCGGCGGCGCCGCCAACGGGGCAACCACAGGTCCGGGCATAGCCGCAGATTGGGCCTGGGCGCTGCCAGCCATGCCGAACGACATGCACAACAAAGCGATGCCTGACGTAATACCTGCAGAAGAGTAATTGCGCATGAAAAAGGAAACGTTCATAAATTTAGCGATCAATAACGTGTAATGTCGTCTGGCTTGTTGATGTTCTGATAGCCAGGGATGCTGGTGCTCAAGGCATCCAGAGGATTGGAACCGATTCTTGACAACCCGTTCAGCTCAAGCTGGATGAAAAACGAAGTTGATGCCTGGGTCGACGCCGTCGGAATACGTTGCGTGACCAGACGCAATACCCAGCAATCAGCCTTGTATTCCATCCCCAGTATGCCTTCGGCTACTGTCTTGTCGGGCAAAGAGTAATTGATACGGCTAACTGCATACCAGCGCGCCGACACCGGCCATTGACCAGACACGTCGACTTGTTTGAGGATACCGTTGGTACGATCGAGGCGATAGGTCAAATTCAATACCTTCTTGGGAGCAGGTTGCCAGGCGGCGCTGAAATTTGCCCGCACCATCTGACCATACGTCTCGCTGTACTGTACGGTGTTATCCGTCGACAACGTGCGGGTAATCTGTCCTCCCAGCGACAACAACATGTCGGACTTGCTACCAGAGATAGTATCCAAGGTCCCGTCCGTGTTGAAAACATTGTATGCCGCGTAGGTACTGTCGAGCGCCACCTTCGGATCGGACAGGTAGAAACGTTGACCAAAACCCAGACGCAAGCGTTCCAGACCATTTTCTTCAATCAGTCGAGAAACCCCGCCTGCCGTAATCTGGTTGGCGTCGCTGATACGATCGTGTCCGACATAGCGATTGTTACTGAATATCTGTGCAAAGTTGAAATCCGCAACATTAGTGTCGAAGATCGGATATTGGCTTTGATCACGATAAGGCGTGCGTACATAATACAAACGCGGCTCCAGTGTCTGGGTCATATCGCGACCGAGGATGTTGGTTTCGCGCTCGAACGTCATGCCCGCATCCAGCGAATACGTTGGCACCACGCGGGTCAGATTGGTAGGGGCGCCGGCGGCGACATTATTGAGACGATAAGCCGTCGCGTCCAACTGTGCCTTGGGCGTAATGTAATAACCGGGACGCAAAATGGGATAAGAAATCGACGGCGTCGCATACATCCGATCGCCGCCAACCATTGCACCACTATACACCGTGCTATTGGTATAACTGTTTGAAAAGCGCGTAAATTGGGATGTCATTTGAAGATCAAAACCCCCAAGATCATAGCGCGTCCCAGTTAAATCCAACTGGGGAACGCGATCATAAGGCTTTTGAATAGGACTATTCACATCCTGCAGCAACTGGTACTTGGTCACATGCACGCTTGCCGCAACATACGAGTTATCAAAAGAATTAGCGTATGCCAGACTGACGTCCCGTATCATCAAGCGATTCGTAGCAACCGTCAGTACATTGGAAAAATCGCTGGGGTAGTTATTATCGGAAACTTTGTTGATATTCCAGGCAAAGGTCAGCCCCGGCGCCAACGTTTGCGTGTAAAGCGAGGACAGCGAATAGCGGCCGGTGCCAGTCACCTGATCCTGAATCCCTTCCACTTTGGTTTCACCTGTATAGGTGTCTCCAAGGTAGCGCGCATCCAGTCCCAGTTGCAAACCACGGCGTGCGATATAACGCGGATAGACCGTCAAATCACGGTTGGGAGCAATATTGAAATAATAGGGCACCGTCAGCTCGGCGCCTCCAGTACTGGTGAAGCCAAAGGTCGGCGGCAGCACGCCCGAGGTGCGCTCACCGGACAGCGGAAATGTCATCCAAGGCGTCGCCAGGATAGGCGCGCCCATGAAGTAGACCAAACCGTTATGCACAGTACCAACATCGCGCCCGCTATCGAGGTCCAGCGTTGATGCCTTGACATACCAGTCTGGGTCGGTCGCCTCACAGGTACTGTAAGTACCGTCCTTGACGGTTGCTTGATCATCGGAGATGAAATCGATCCGATCAGCCTTGCCTCGCCCACCGACACCGCCAAACAAATAGGTCGGGCTATCGACATAGCCTTTGCCGGTATCCATGTTCATCACCGCCTTGTCGCCGGTATAGCTATCTTGCAGGCGTTTCATCCAGACGTGACCGGTGGCTTCCACTTCGTCGGCAATGATGCGGTACTCCGCCTTGTCGGCACGAATGGTGGTCGCGCCGCGCACAATCTCAATATCGCGATCCAGATTGATCTGACGATCAGGCCGCCCGGTCATCTGCTCGGCAGTGATGTTGATCGGCCCATTTTTGTCGTCAGAGGTACTGGTGTTGCCTTGCGCATTCTGCGCAACCTGTGCCTGAGCCGAAAGAGGGAGGATTGTAGTCGCAGACGCCGCCACGACAAGCGACGTAAAGAATCGCGACATGCGCACGTCGGCGGCACCACTAAATGGAAACTTGAAAAAGCGAATCATGTATAGAATCGTTCAAACACCATGGCAGGCGATTTTTTGGATTTAATCCCTTATTATATGGGAACTCTCCATCCTCAAACGAATTCCTCTGATAGTTCATGCCTTTAAATCATTCCACCAACGATACCCGCCTGTCTCTACTCCAAGAATGGCTGCCCACACTGACTGCAATACCGACGCTGCCGGAGACCTTGCGGCCGGCCTCAGCCGATGCCAGCTTTCGACGCTATTTCCGTGTGGACACACCTGATCAGGGCAGCCTGATCGTCATGGATGCACCGCCGCCGCAGGAAGATGTGCGCCCATTCATCCATGTTGCAGAGGTATTTGGCAAGACCGGGGTGTCGGTACCACAGATTGTGGCGCAGGATATCGAACGCGGTTTCCTGCTACTGTCGGATCTGGGTTCGACCACTTATCTGAACCAACTCAATAACGATACCGCCCACAAACTCTATATTGATGCCATCGATGCCTTGATCTTGCTGCAGACTCAGAGCAAACCGGATGTGCTGCCGGAATATGACCGCGCCCTGCTGCAGCGGGAATTGCAACTATTCCCGGATTGGTATATTGGCAAGCATCTCAATGTCGTGCTCAGCGATGAACAAACCAAGATCATCAACAAAGTCTTCGACACCCTGCTGGCCAACAATCTGGCGCAAGCACAAGTCTATGTGCACCGGGATTACCATTCGCGCAACCTGATGGTGCTGCCAAGCGGCAATCCTGGGATCATTGACTTCCAGGATGCCGTCTACGGCCCGATCACGTATGACCTGGTGTCACTGCTGCGCGATGCTTATATCCAATGGGACGAAGAAATGGTGCTGGACTGGGTGATCCGCTACTGGGAACGCGCCAAGCGCGCCGGTCTGCCGGTGGCCGCCGACATCGACACCTTTTATCGCGATTTCGAATTCATGGGCTTGCAACGCCACCTGAAAGTGCTGGGAATCTTTGCACGTCTTTACCATCGCGACGGCAAGGATGCCTATCTGAAGGACATCCCGCTGGTGATGGAGTACACGCTCAAGGCAGCGCGCCGCTATACTGCGCTGGCGCCGCTGGTGCGTCTGATCGAAAAACTGGAAGACAAAGCGCCGCAGGTCGGCTACACATTCTGAAACGGACTGCCTGAAGCCGCCATGAAAGCCATGATTTTTGCAGCCGGACGCGGCCAACGCATGCGTCCGCTTACCGATACCTGCCCCAAACCCCTGCTCAAGGTGCGCGGCCGCCCGCTGATTGTCTGGCAAATCCTCAACCTGGTGCGTGCCGGCATTACCGAGATCGTGATTAACCACGCCCATCTCGGCCACCTGCTGGAACAAACGCTGGGTGACGGCAGCCAATACGGTGCACAGATTCGTTATTCGCCCGAAACAACGGCCCTGGAAACCGCCGGTGGCATCGCGCAAGCACGCCATTTGCTGGGCGAACAGCCGTTTCTGGCCATTTC